>OBYP01000861.1_pt1 | contig 20856 bp, 12 predicted proteins | sample 1501461 | NCBI WGS metagenome assembly OBYP01 (sample SAMEA2580201, study PRJEB22360) | human gut metagenome | biome: human gut; feature: human-associated habitat; material: faeces | place: Denmark | collected 2008/2010 | reverse complement strand
CAACCTCACGCAGCAGCCCGGCAAAACTCATCGGCTCTTCTAAGGTCTTCCCATAAGAATTTACATTTTGTCCAAGAAGCATAACTTCCTTAACACCTTCAGACACAACTTTTCTGATTTCTTTGATAATGTCTTCCGGTTTCCTGCTTCTCTCTCTTCCTCTGACATAAGGAACGATGCAGTAACTACAGAAATTATTGCATCCATACATAATGTTTACACCGCATTTAAATGAAAATTTCCGATCACTCGGAAGATCTTCCACAATTTGGTCTGTATCTTTCCAAATATCCACAATCATACTTCCGGAATCCACTCTTGCCTTTAGAAGCTCTGCCAGCTTGAAGATATTGTGAGTTCCAAATACAATATCCACGAAGCGATAACTCTCTTTGATCTTCTCGATGACATGCGGTTCCTGCATCATACAACCACACAAACCAATCATCATGTGTGGGTTTTTCTCTTTCATCTTCTTAACCTGTCCAAGATGCCCATAAAGCTTTGTATTGGCATTCTCCCGAACGGTACAGGTGTTAAACAGCAAAAGATCCGCTTCCTCTGTATCCACCTCCTGATATCCCATCGTCTCAAGAATTCCCAGAAGCTTTTCTGAGTCCTTCTCATTCATCTGACAACCAAAGGTCTTACAAAAACAGGTTAGTGGTCGCCCTAATTCTTCTGTTTTCTTTGCTACCCATTCTTTCATCTGTTCCATATAATCATACTGTCTTGCTGACTCTGTTTTAAATTCCATCTTTATATTTCTCCTAAATTCTTCGTATTTTCACATTAAATTTTATTATAACGTGTGTAGAAAATAACATCAAGAACTAATGTAAAAGAGAAGCAGTCTCTGCCTACCGCTTCTCTTCATCTAATTCATTTATTTCATTGCATATCCGAAAAAATTATCTAAGATTCTTTACAAAATTCAGGGCAGATTCGATAACTTTGTCCATATCATAATATTTGTACTCACCCAGTCGTCCGCCAAATAATACCTTCTCCTGCTTTACGCCAAGCTGTCGATACTTTTCAAATAAGGTACTGTTCTTCTCGTCGTTAACCGGGTAATATGGTTCCATTCCATCTTCCCACTCTGCGGAATACTCTTTTGTAACTACCGTCTTTTCCTGCGTTCCGAACTCAAAATGTTTGTGCTCGATCTTTCTTGTAAATGGTGTCTCACTATCTGTATAATTCATGACTGCCACACCCTGATGATTTTCCTCGTCCAGCAGTTCATGTTCAAATCGAAGACTCCGGTACTCAAGCTTCCCATAGCAGTAATCGAAATAGGAATCAATGGTTCCTGTATATACCACCACATCTCCCATGGCAGTGTAAGCTTCTTTGTCCCTTAAGAAATCTGTCTCAAGCATCACATCACAGCCTTCATACAGTTTCTCAATTAACACATTGTAACCGCCCTTTGGAATTCCCTGATGAGGATCATTGAAGTAATTGTTATCATAAGTGTAGCGAACCGGTAATCTCTTAATAATCGATGCAGGAAGATCTTTACACTCTCTTCCCCACTGCTTCATCGTGTATCCCTGGATCAGTTTTTTATAGACATCCGTACCAACAAGACGAATTGCCTGTTCCTCCAGATTTTTCGGTTCCCCGGTAATCACGCTTCTTTGTTCCTCTATAATCTTTTTTGCCTCCTCCGGCTTTGAGATTCCCCACATCTTACTAAATGTATTCATATTAAAAGGAAGATTATAGGTTTCTCCATGGAAATTTGCAATCGGAGAATTTACATAATGATTGAACGAAACCAACTCATTGACATATTTCCAAACTTCCTCATTGCTGGTATGGAAGATATGGGCACCGTATTCATGGACCATAATTCCCTCTACTTCACGACAGTAAATATTACCGCCCAGAACCGGACGTTTTTCAATGACAAGACAGCTCTTTTTAAGCTTTCTCATTTCATTTGCGACAACTCCATTAAATAATCCGCCTCCAACCAGTACCACATCATATTTTTTCATAACGCCCTCCAACAATCTTATTTCTACGATTCATCCTTTAAATTATACTGGATACCTGAAAAAATAACAATGTTTTCCTGTCTTTTTTCTATAACTCCATCACCTGATAGTCAAAGGGTTCTATAGTTTCTTCCATAACAGAATTTTTGATATTGCGAATGAGTGCTCTATGGATTTTTTCCGGCACACCCTCTTTTTTCTCTCTGAGATCAAACCTGACTGTTTCTTTTTGATCTCCTGAGTTTACAAGCATCAACAACGCTTTATTGTCGCACTTTTCCCCAAATACATCTCTTTCATCCGATACAAACCGCACAATTCCCAGAACTTTTTCATTGACTGCGAAAAACAGTGCATAACCTGTCTGAAGAACTTTTTGTGCCGACCTTAAACTTGTAATCTTACATATTTCCTGATAAGTTTCTCCGTCATTTTTGAAAAAAGGTCCCCGATTAAGCGGATCCATAAATCCATGCATGCCGTATTCATCACCATAATAAATACATGGCATTCCCGGAATAAAAAACTGAATCGCCATGGCGAGTCTGGTAAGCTTTGCACCCCTCTTATCCATTTCGGAAGTTATAACATACTCAATCTGTTTTTCCCTGGACGGCATAGTTTCATTCATACTGGTCGCAAACGTTGTACGGATTCTTGGAATATCGTGAGAAGATAAGAGATTCATCACTGCATAATAAAACGGTTTGGGATAATTACACTGCTGACTCAGCAAAAACTCCTGCATATCATAGGCAGTCTTATACCCAAGAAGATAATCCGCAGTATTGACTTTAAAGGGATAATTCATTGTGCTGTCGAGTCCTTTTCCCAAAGCATATTTCCGCTTAACCCCATAACTTTCTTTTGTCGTAACGTCCTCCCACACTTCTCCGATCAGGGCGTATTCTTTCACTTTTTCTTTCATAGTTTCCCGGAGAAGAAAAATAAATTCATCCGGAAGCTCATCTGCCACATCCAGCCGGAATCCGGAAGCGCCAAGAGACAGCCAATGTTTGATTACGGATTCTTCTCCTGTAATAATATAGTCTAAAAATTTTTGATTCAGTTCATTCACTTCCGGAAGAGACTGAAATCCCCACCAGCTTTCATAATTACCTTCTTCATCAAATGTGTACCAATCGTAAAACTCTGAATCAGCCCCCTGAAAGGCTCCCGGATTTTTATAATTTCCTCTTTTGTTAAAATAAACACTATCATCTCCGGTATGAGAATAAACGCCGTCTAAAATAATATGAATCTGTTTTTCCTCTGCAATCCGGCACAGACGTTGGAAATCTTCATTGGTTCCTAAAAACGGATCTACCTTTTTATAGTCCGAAGTATTGTATCGGTGGTTTGATGCGGCTTCACCGATGGGATTTAAGTAAATGCATGTCACTCCAAGCCTCTTTAGTTCATCTAATTTTGATATGATTCCTTCCAGATCCCCTCCAAAATAATCGCAGGGATCATAAAATTGTTTTCCCGGAAGAGGGCCAAACAACGGCTGCTCCTCCCAATTTTCGTGAAGATACACTTCTCTTCCCATTTTTTCGTGATAACTTTTTCCCTTTTCCACATTTTGAGGATTTCCGTTACAGAACCGATCCGGGAAAATCTGATACATAATTCCTGTCGGCATCCATCTCGGCGTATCAAAATCACTCTCGTATACTGTTATTTGAAAACTAAAGGGCATATCGCTTACAGTCATGCCTTCTCCCTGAGAAAGTCCCGGTTTTGCACCATAAAAATAACAGTCCCCTTTTTCCCAAATCCTGAAATAGTACCATACAACACAGGAAGAAAGCGGCATAGTGACGGTTTTTTCACAAAACTTTCCTTTCAATACCATTTCATATTCCCAGTGCATATGCTCTGAATACAAAACCACTTCTGCTTTTTTTGTCCCCTCCGGAAATCCAAACAGACGAAGAGTTACATCCTCTCCCTTTTTTACTGCTCCCACCGGAGTTCTATATGTTTCTATCGAAGCATTATGAATCATAGTCTCAACCCTATCTTTTCTTTATTTATTCGTATGAATTTTTGTTAAATTCCAAATCTTTTCGTTGTATTGTTCAATCGTCCGGTCAGAAGAGAAAATTCCTGATTTTGCAGTATTTATAATTGCCTTTTTTATCCACTCTTCATGATGATTTTCATACAAATCATACACCTTCTGAAAAGTTTCAATATAAGACGGCAGATCATAAAGCACAAAGTACTGATCCGGCTGCCCATATTCTCCAAACAGCAGTGACTGATAAATATCAGAATATTTTCGTTTTCCGTATTGAAGCAGTTCCCCGTCCACAAGACAGTTACATACGTCTCGGATGTTCGGGCTTTCTTCAAAAATTGTTCCCGGATTATACGTATGGTAGCGTTTCATATTTTGAATTTCTTCCATGGATGCCCCAAACATAAAAATCTGATCTTCTCCCACCTGTTCCAAAATTTCCAGATTCGCTCCGTCTCTGGTTCCGATGGTAAGTGCTCCGTTCATCATAAACTTCATATTTCCGGTTCCTGATGCCTCCAGCCCCGCCGTAGACAGCTGTTCGCTGATATCTGCTGCCGGAATCAACATTTCCGCTGCTGATACACAATAATTTTCCACAAAGACTACCTGAAGTTTATCTTTTACCACCGGGTCCCGGTTCACCATCTCTCCGATAGAGTGAATCAGCCGGATAATATCTTTTGCACGAATGTATCCCGGCGCTGCTTTCGCCCCGAAAATAAAAGTAATCGGAGTAGAAATCATTTGCGGATTTTTCTTAATCTGCTGATACAGATAAATAATATGAAGGCATTTTAAAAGCTGTCGTTTATATTCGTGAAGTCTTTTGCACTGTACGTCAAAAACAGAATCCGGATTCACATCAATCCCTTGTTTTTCCTTGATATACTTTGCAAACCGAATCTTGTTTTCCCGCTTCACACGATCATACTCCCTGCAAAAAACAGGATCATCCTTCAGTTCAAGAAGATCTGCAAACAGATGATATTCTTTCAAAATGTCACCCTGAACGTATTTCTGCACAAGTTTATATAAGTTTTGATTTGCCAGCGCAAACCATCTGCGATGGGTTACTCCGTTCGTAATCGCAAGATATTTTTGCGGATAAATACTGTAAGAATTATGAAAAAGATTCTGTTTTAAAATATCCCCGTGAATCTGGGACACTCCGTTAACTCTCCGGCATACTGCCACACATAAATTCGCCATGCGGATCTGATTATTTCCGATCATGGACATCTCAGAAATTTTGCTTTCATCATTAGCATAATATATGCGTAATTTCTGGCAATATTTCTCATTTAGGATACAAACAATCTGGTAAATACGCGGAAGCAAAAGCTTAAACATATTTTCATCCCAACACTCTAATGCCTCTGACATAATCGTATGATTGGTGTAATGAAACATCTTCTTTACAATCTGATAGGCTTCATCCCATCCAAAACCTTCCTCATCCATCAGAATACGCATCAGTTCCGGAATCGCTAATGTCGGATGGGTATCATTAATCTGAACAACCGCATAATCCGGCAAAGTATGAAGATCTCCACGGCGTTTTTTATGATTTTTTACCATAAGCTGCATCGTTGCTGAGGCAAGAAAATAAAATTGCTTTAATCGAAGCATTTTTCCCTGCATATGGTCATCTGCAGGATATAATACCTTGGAAATCACTTCCGCAAATGCCTGATCTGCCATTGCCCTGTCATAAATTCCTTCATTGAAAGAATGTAAGTCAAAGCGCTGTTTGCTTCTGGCGCTCCACAGTCTCAATGTCGCAGGTACCTGGCTTTGATATCCGATCACCGGAACATCATAAGGAACTGCGATGACCGTATTATAATCTTTATGAATAATTTCTAATCCATTCTCTGTCCAGTTTTCCTCAATAGATCCGTTAAAATGAACCTCAACACTCAACTCCGGCCGCTCGACTTCCCAGATATATCCGTCTCTCAGCCAGTCATCCTCTACCTCAATCTGACTTCCATCAATAATTTTTTGTTGAAATAAACCGAATTCGTAGCGTATTCCACATCCGATCACCGGAAGATTCTGTGTGGCCAGAGAATCCAGAAAACAGGCTGCCAGACGTCCAAGTCCTCCATTCCCAAGACCCGCATCGCTTTCCTCTTCGACAATCCTATCGAAATCAATTCCTATTTTTTTAAAAGCCTCTCTGTAATCCTGATAAAGACCTTTGTTTATGAGATTGTTTGAAAAGGCACGCCCCATTAAGAATTCTGCTGACATATAGTACAGTCGTTTGGCTCTCTGGTCTTCTGCCTTCTTTCTTCCCGCTGCCCATGTCGTCATAATTTCATCTCGAATACATCCTGCTGCTGCCTTATATAAATCATCGTTTGTAGCATCCTCCAGGGTGGTACCCAGTGCATTGATCAACTTATTTTGAATCTTTTCTATAATCCCGTCTATCCTGCTGCTGTCGCATATGTTCATCCGTGTTTCCCCTTTCTTTCGATTCATCTTTACAGAAACTTTTGCTCACCACCTATAGAGACGGAAGTCTTTTTTGGCGAGATAAACGTAAGACCAACAGAGCTTCCAATTGAAGGAGAGCCCTATTGGTCTTTTTTACCGTTTCCGGCACTTCCAGAACTCACACATGCGAATCCTGCTGCACGCTTCGAGTCAGCTTCAACTGACATAATTTTACTTTTTTCTATAACACACTTCGGAACATATCCATATAGATCTTTGCAGATCTTGCAAAACTGTTATCAGATTCCATCGCCCGGCGGATCAGTCCGTGTTTCCGCTTCGGACTCTGAAGTGTCTGCAAAGCATAACGGATTGCACCGAGCATCTCATGCGCATTATAATTTGCAAAAGAGAATCCATTTCCTGTATCCTCATACTCATTATAACTTTGTACAGTATCCCGAAGTCCGCCTGTTTCACGAACAATCGGAAGTGTTCCGTAACGAAGAGCAATCATCTGAGAGATTCCGCACGGTTCAAATTTTGACGGCATCAAAAACAGGTCGCTTGCCGCATAAATCTGATGTGCAACAGCATTATCATATGCAATATAAGAACAAATTCTGCCTTTATATTTTCCTTCCATATACCGGAAAAATTCTTCATACTCGTAATCTCCGGTTCCAAGAATGGCAAAGGCAACATTTTCTGTACACATAATCTCATCCAGCATATATTTTACCAGATCCAGTCCTTTTTGTTCTGTAAGTCTGGTTACCATACCGATAATCGGTACTCCCGGAGTGATGGATAATCCAAGGCGTTTAATAAGCTCTACCTTATCTTTTTTCTTACCGGACAGATCATCTTTATTAAAATGATATGGAATCAACGGATCTGTCTCCGGATCAAATTCTTCCATATTCATTCCATTTAGGATTCCCCATGTATCTCCGGCTCTGGCATTCAGGATTCCTTCCTGACGATAAGCAAACGCCGGATCTCTGATCTCCTGTGCATACGTAGGACTTACTGTACTTAAACGGTCTGCAAATACGAGAGCAGCTTTCATAAAGCTTGCACATTCATAATTATGCATAAATTCCGGTGTATCATAGCGAGGATCAATTCCAAGCCACTGCTGGAACTGTTTAAATGCAAACTCTCCCTGATACATCATATTATGAATTGTGAAAATAGTTTTTGCTCTGCCGATCTCCCAGTGACCATACTGGGTTCTCAAAAGAATCGGAATTAATCCAGTCTGCCAGTCATTACAATGGATCACGTCTGGAATAAATCCCACACGGCTTGCAGCCTCTATCACTGCACGACAGAAGAATGCATACTGCTCACCTTCTGCAACTCCGCCTCTGTACACGGCATCGCCAAAGAAACCTTCATTGTCAATTAAGTAATATGTCACTTCATTATAATACAGTTCTTCAACTCCGACATAGACTTCTCCGCCATTAAATGCGATATTAAAGTCTGCCAGATGTCTGGTCTGTGATGCGTATTTCCATTTCATCTGGCTGTGAAACGGCATCATCACACGGGCATCGGCACCAATTTTATTGAGTTCTTTCGGAAGAGTTCCCATAACATCGGCAAGTCCTCCAAGTTTTACAAAAGGTGCACACTCCGCCCCAACCAGAAGCACGTTTAATACGTTGTCTTTACTCATTAATACTTGCTCCTTTCGGAATAAACACCGGATGATTTGAAGATCCCGCCAGATGTGCGTTAGAGTAAACTTTTACATGACGATCTAAAATCGTTCTGCTGATCTCCGCACCAGGTGCGATAAAGCCTTCTGCCATAACAACGGAATTCTTAACAACTGCACCTTCTGCAATCTGTGATCCACGGAAAATAACAGAGTTTTCAACTTTACCGTCAATCTCACATCCACTGCTGACTAAACTGTTGCTGACTTCGGCTTTTGGTCCGTATTTTGCCGGAGCCCCGTCTGCTGATTTTGTATAAATCTTTCTTCTTCCAAGGAACAGCTCATCATAAACTTCTTTCTTAATCATATCCATATTCACATTATAATATGCTTCCAGAGATGTAATACATCCAACATATCCCTTACATTCATATCCCTGAATGGTTAAACGGTCAAAGTTCGGAACAATAACATCAAAGAAGAAATGTTTTTTATTGTGAGCGATCGCTGTCTCGATAAAATCAATTAACAGTGTTGTTTTCATGATATATACGTCCATGCTCTTCTTGTTGGAACGGTGTTTTCCTTCAGAATAGCACATATCAAGAACACGGTCAGATTCGTCTGTCTTTAAATAGACTCCATCATAATCACAGTTTGTAGCATCATCACTGTTGTCAAAATACATCAGTGACATATCAGCTCCTGATTTAATATGTTTGTCCAGCATATCCTGAAAATCCACATTAAAGATCACATAAGAACGTCCTAAGAGTACATACTGCTCCTTGGCTTTCTTTAAAAATCCAAGAGTACCACGCAGTCCATCCATAACACTTGCATATTCTCCGGATGGAGATGCATCGTTAATGTATGGTGGGAAAATATATAATCCTCCGCGTTTTTTGTTCAGTCCCCATTCTTTTCCGGAACTTACATGACTAAGCAGTGAATCGTAATTTCTTCTTGTCAGAAGTCCGATATTCTGGATTCCGGCATTTACCATATTACTCATCATAAAATCTACCGTACGATAACGTCCACCTACCGGCAGAGCTGACAAACTTCTCGTGCGAACAAGATCTTTTAATTTTCTATTTTCTTCTCCTGCATTAATAATGCCTAACATTTGCTTATCCATATTTCAATCCTCCTAGTGTAAGATGGTATCAGGGTAAATCATTGCTCCGTCTTCAACAACTGCATTCTCCAATGCAACACAATGATATCCGATTACAGTTACTTCGTTTCCTTCTCCCACGGAGCATCCCTGCTCTACGACAACCTCTTCATCGATCAGGGCTTTATCGATCTTACAGTCACTTCTGATCACCGTGTCTTTCATAATTACGCTGTTTTTCACAACGCTTCCCTTTCCGATCTTAACACCGGAATGGATGACACAATTTTCGACATCTCCTTCAATATAGCATCCATCTGCGAGAATACAATTCTTCACACTCGCACCTTCTGCCACAAAGTGTGGAGGAAGTGAGAAAGTTCTTGTATAAATTCTCATCTTATCATCATTTAAATCAATCTGAGGATGTTCATCCAGCAATTCCATGTTTGCTTCCCAGAGACTGTCAATTGTTCCTACATCTCTCCAGTATCCATCAAATGAATATGCATACATCTTTTTCCCGTCTTCCAGCATACGAGGAATGATATTCTTACCGAAATCATGTTCAGAATCCGGATCGTTTCCATCATCAATCAGATACTGACGAATTAATTTCCATTTGAAAATATAGATTCCCATAGAAGCTTTTGTGCTCTTTGGTTCTGCCGGTTTTTCTTCAAATTCATAGATACGTTCATCTTCATCTGTATTCATAATTCCGAAACGTTTTGCTTCTTCATAAGTTACGTTTAATACAGAAATTGTACAATCAGCGCCTTTTTCTTTATGATACTGAAGCATCTTATCGTAATCCATGGTACAAATCTGATCTCCTGATAATACGATAATATGATCCGGGTCAAAATTATCAATAAAGTTAATGTTCTGATAGATAGCATCTGCAGTTCCACGATACCAGTTTCCTGTCTCGCCGCGCATATATGGAGGCAGAACATAGGCACCACCGTTAAGGTTATCCAAATCCCAGAATCCACCGGTTCCAATATAAGCATTCAGCTCTAACGGTTCATACTGTGTTAAAACCCCGACGGTATCAATTCCTGAGTTTGCACAGTTTGAAAGCGGAAAATCGATAATCTTATACTTTCCACCATAGGCTACTGCCGGTTTTGCCTTTTTCTGAGTTAAGGCGAACAATCTGCTTCCCTGACCTCCTGCAAGCAGCATCGCAACAATTTCTTTCTTGTTAATCATAACTTCCTCCTCCTTTATTTTATACCTTGTTCACTATCTTTTTTGGGTTTTTCTGCAACTTTTTTCTTGATCTCTGATTTCTCCTTTACTACAGTCTCCTTTGTTGTTGGTTTCTTTTTATTTATTTGAGTCTTTGACTCTGTTTTAGAAGATTTCTCTTCTGGTTTAGCTGATTGACTTCCCGTGGTTTTCGGTTTTGACTGACTCTGCACAGTTTCCTTCTTAGCAGCAGGTTCACTCTTCGCCGTTTTCTTTGTCTCCGCTTTTACCGGCGCTTTTGAAGAAGCTGTTTTTGTCTCTGCTTTTACCGGCGCTTTCGAAGAAGCTGCTTTTGTCGGTGCTTTTGAAGAAGCTGCTTTTGCCGGTGCTTTTGAAGAAGCTGCTTTTGCCGGTGCTTTTGAAGAAGCTGCTTTTGTTTCTGAAGACTTATCAGCTGCGATTTTCTTCGCTGGCTTCTTTGGTTTCTCTTCAACCTCTTCAATTTTATAATATACAACGCTTAACGGTTTCAAAGAAATCAAAGCTGCATTCTGATAAGATGCTTTACCTTTTTCCCCAGGTACCTTTACACGTTTTGTTCTTACTTTTTCCTCTGATACATCTCCGTCTCCGCCAAAGTCTAATTCACTACTGTCTAAAATCTTCGTAAGCTTTGACTTTTTCTCCAGAGGGATCTCATATTTGTCCCACTCAACCGGAGTAAAATTGCAGACACATAAGATCTGTTCCTGTTTTTTGCCCCGATGTGTTTTTCCTTTTCTTACAAATGCCAGTACGCTATGGTCTGCATCTCTTTGCAGTCTCCACTCGAATCCTTTCGGATCCTGATCCAGTTCATAAAGTGCCGGCTCTGTTTTATAAAGTTCATTCAATTTCGCAACATACTCATGGAAGGAATTATGCATCTCATAATCATTGATTAAGAACCAATCCAACTGTTCTTTGTCTCTCCACTCCACAAACTGAGCGAATTCGCCTCCCATAAATAAAAGTTTCTTTCCAGGATGTGCATAAGTAAATCCATAAAGTGCACGCAGAGAGGCAAACTTTTCCTCATACGCGCCATACATCTTGTTAATCATAGAGCCCTTGCCATGAACAACTTCATCATGAGAGTATGGCAGAATATAATTCTCACTGTAGGCATAATCCATTGAAAATACAATCGCTCCGTGATTATCTTTTCGATACAGAGGATCCAGTTCCATATAGTAAAGAGAATCATGCATGTATCCCATATTCCATTTATAACTGAAGCCAAGTCCTTCCGGATCATCCACATCGCTGGTTACTTTCGGATATGCGGTGGATTCTTCCGCAATCGTCAGGAATCCATCATATGTATTCCGAAGTGCTTCATTTAAATTTCGAAGGAAATCAACGGCTTCGTAATTAATATTGGTTCCGTCTTCATTCGGTACAAACTCGCCTTCCTGTTTTCCGAAGTCCAGATAAAGCATTGCGCTTACGGCATCAATTCGAATTCCGTCAATGTGATAAATATCCGCAAAAAACATTGCACTTGAAATCAGAAAACTCTGAACTTCCGGTTTTCCGTAATTAAACAGCAAGGTTCCCCAATCCGGCTGACTTCCTTTTCTTGGATCTTCATGATCGTAAATATGAGTTCCGTCAAACATTGCCAGTCCGTGCTCGTCTCTCGGGAAATGTGCCGGAACCCAGTCAAGAATCACAGAAATTCCTGCTTTGTGCAGCTCATTGATCATATAATTAAAATCTTCCGGAGTTCCGTATCTGGCAGTCACTCCATAATATCCGGTAACCTGATATCCCCAGGAAAGATCAAATGGATACTCAGTAACCGGCATCAATTCCACATGCGTATATCCCATCTTTGTAAGATATGGAATCAGCATGTCCGCAATCTCACGATAATTATAAAATTCCCGTTCCTCGTCCTCCGGCATCTTCCATGTTCCAAGATGCATCTCATAAATGGACATCGGCTGATCTAATGCCTGCTTTTTCTTTCTCTGATTGATAAAGCGTTTATCTGACCACTTAAATGAGTCAAAATCCCAGACCTTAGAAGCAGTCGCCGGACGGCACTCAGAATAGAATGCAAACGGATCACTCTTGTAGCGGCATTTTCCATCGTAACCTTCTACATAATATTTGTATAAATCTCCTTTTTTCAAACCATCAATCTCAATGGTATAAATTCCGTCTTTATCTCCCTTCATCGGATGTGCAAGCGGGTTCCAGAAGTTAAAGTCCCCCACAACACTCACCGACTTTGCATTCGGTGCCCAAACGGTAAACCTGTGATTTTTAGTTTGTTTCTGATAGTGGCACCCAAATGTCAAATATGCCTGTCGTGCCTTACCCGTCTGAAACAAATACAGGTCTTCACGATTAATAGCCTCACTCATAATTAAGTCCTCCTTACATTTTTCAAATAGAAAAGCGCAAATGACCATAATATATTTCTTGTAAATGGTCATTTGCGCTTCTTGGTTATATCTTCCATCTCCTGATGTATAGCAAAGAACGTGACTTTCTGTCCCTTTACAAGACACTCATATGATCTCATCATTTTTCTTATTTATTTAACACATTCCATTGATTCATCGGCAAAGTTGAATGTGTTAATTAAGTTATCCTTACTATACCAAAAATTGAAGAAAAATTCAACAAATTGCACAAAATTAAATACATTTAAATTTGTGATTTGTGCATAAGTTTCAAGAGAGCATTCTACTATGCAGAACGCCGTAAATATCCGGCATTTTTGATACCGAATTTTTATCTAAAACTTAGAATACAGACTTTGAATCTCTCATCTGTGGGTTATAGCCCTCATCTGTCAGTGCTTTAATAATTTTATTCTTGTGATCTGTTCCAAAAGCTTCCATTGTGATCGTAAGTTCCACTGCGCTATTGCGGTTGATACTTACAAACTGGTTATGTTCAAGTTTGATAATATTTCCCTGATTTTTTGCAATCACCTCAGAAACTCTTGTCAATTCTCCCGGCTTGTCCGGAAGGAAAACAGAAAGTGTAAAAATACGATCCCGGAGAATTAATCCATGCTGCACCAGCGATGCAATCGTGATGACATCCATGTTTCCTCCACTGATAATGGATACTACCTTCTTGTTTTTTGCTTTTAAATGTTTTAATGCTGCAATCGTTAAAAGACCGGAATTCTCTGCAAGCATTTTATGGTTTTCTAAAAGATCTAAAAAACAAGGAATCAATTCCTCATCTTCCACAGTAATTACCCTGTCCAGATTTTGCTGAATATAAGGGAAAATTACACTTCCCGGAGTCTGAACCGCAGTTCCGTCTGCAATCGTATTCACATGATTGCAGGATACGACTTTCCCTGCCTTCAAAGACGCTTTCATGCATGCTGCTCCTGCCGGTTCTACACCGATTACTTTAATCTTTGGATTTAACAGTTTTGCCAGCGTGGCAACTCCTGTTGCCAGACCGCCGCCTCCAATCGGAACAAGAATATAATCAACCGTTGGCAGTTCCTTAAAAATATCCATAGCAATCGTTCCCTGACCGGTTGCCACTGCCGGATCATCAAACGGATGTACAAATGTATATCCGTTTTTTTCCGCCAGTGAAAATGCATGACTGCAAGCTTCATCATAGACATTTCCATAAAGCACGACTTCTGCTCCCAGATCTTTCGTGCGGTTTATCTTTAACAACGGTGTCGTTGTAGGCATAACAATGGTAGCTTTCACACCCTGCCGTGCTGCTGCCAGTGCCACTCCCTGCGCATGATTTCCCGCAGATGCCGTGATCAGTCCCTTTGCTTTTTCTTCTTCTGTCAAAGTACTGATTTTGTAATAAGCACCACGAATCTTATATGCTCCTGTCAACTGCATATTTTCAGGTTTTAAATAAACGTGATTTCCTGTCTGGGCAGAAAAACAATCACTCTTAATCAATTTTGTGGGAAGGACAATCTCCTGTACTTTATTATATGCATCTTCAAAGTCTTTTAATTCTAACATTTTTTACTGATCTCCTCTTTCAAATAGTGCATTCACAAACATATCCGAGTCAAATTTCTGTAAGTCATTTACCTGCTCTCCAATTCCAATATATTTTACCGGAATTCCAAGCTCTGATTGAATTGCTATGGCAATTCCACCTTTTGCTGTTCCATCAAGTTTTGTCAAAATAATTCCGGAAATATCTGTTGCTTCTTTAAATTGTTTTGCCTGTGCCAGGGCATTCTGCCCGGTTGTTCCATCCAAAACAATTAACGTTTCCAAATATGCCTCGCTATATTCTTTTTTCAGAATACGATTGATCTTGCTTAGCTCATTCATCAGATTTTTCTTGTTGTGAAGACGACCGGCAGTGTCACAAAGAAGAATATCCACATCTCTTGCCTTTGCTGCCGCCACAGCATCGTAAACAACCGCTGCAGGATCTGCTCCCTCAGACTGACTGATAATATCAACTCCGGCACGGTTTGCCCATTCTTTTAACTGTTCAATAGCGCCTGCGCGGAAAGTATCGGCAGCTGCCAGCAGAACCTTCTTGCCCTGCCCTTTCAAAATCGCCGCCAGTTTTCCGACCGAGGTTGTCTTTCCAACACCATTCACTCCGATGACCAATACAACACTCTTTCGATCCTGATATTCATAAGCATCTTCATCAAGTTTCATCTGGTCTTTAATTGAGTCAATTAACAGCTGACGACATTCTGCCGGCTCCTTAATTTTCTGCTCTTTTACTTTCTTCTTCAAATCCTCGATGATGTTCATTGTCGTATCAATTCCCATATCGCTCATAATCAGAATTTCTTCCAGTTCTTCATAAAAGTCATCATCGATTCCGGAAAATCCACTGAAAATAGAATCAAAACTTGATGCGATACTATCTCTTGTTTTTGATAATCCCTGTGCAAGTCTTTTAAAAAAACCCTTTTTCTCTGACATAGATCTCTCCTTTTATTCCTCTAAATCTTTTTCAATTAAATTTACAGATACCTGCGTTGAAATTCCTTTTTCCTGCATTGTAATTCCATATAGTACATCTGCTGCCATCATCGTTCCTCTTCGATGAGTAATTACAATAAACTGTGTATCTCTGGTTAATTTATGTAAATATTGTGCAAACCGCGTGACATTGGAATCATCCAAGGCTGCCTCTATCTCGTCTAACAGACAAAACGGGGACGGTTTCAAATTCTGAATTGCAAACAGAAGTGATATTGCAGTCAATGCTTTCTCTCCTCCGGAAAGTTGCATCATATTTTGAAGCTTTTTCCCCGGCGGCTGTGCAATAATCTGGATTCCTGATTCTAACACATCTTCCTCAGTCAATTCAAGCCTTGCTTCCCCGCCTCCAAACAATTCCACAAAAACTTCCTGAAATACTCTTCTGATATCCCTGAATTTTTCTGTAAACTGCCGCCGCATGGCATCTTCCAGTTCTTTCATCAACCCGGTTAAATGAGCTTCCGCAGTCACAATATCTTCATGCTGCTTTTCCATAAACTCATAGCGCGCTGCTGCTTCTTTGTATTCCTCTATGGCATTGACATTGACAGATCCCAACCCACGGATCTGTTGCTTCAATTCTGTAATCTTTTCCCTGATTTTCGACAGGCTCTCCGAGAAATCCACCTCTATGCGCTCTTTTGCCTGATGATAGGTGATTTCATAATTTTCCCACATATAATCAAACAGTTCTTTTTGTCTTTCTTTTTGCCTGTCTCTGGAGCTTTGAAGACGGAACATTTCTTTATCAAATCCAGCGGCCCGTTCCATCATCTCTTCCCGTACCTTCATGGCTTTTTGATAACTTTCCGTCTTTTCCTGAACTTTGCGCTGAACTTCTAAAAGTTCCTGTTTTTTGTGCTGAACCTGCTGACGTTTTCGGACAATATCCTCTTCAAGTTCCACAATCCTGCACTCAAGACTTTGCACAATTTCTGACACATTTCCGGCATCTGATTCATTAGAATCAAATTCTTTCTGAATGCGCTCTGCCTCCAGGCGAACCCTTTCGTAATTACTCTGCTGAAAAGCAAGTTTCTGTTTTTCACTGCTTAAACGCATATGAATCTCAGCAATCAGATGGGCATGTTCTTCCGCCCTGACTTTCAAATGATCCAGCTCTTCTTTCACCTGGTCTGCCTGTTCTTCATCGGTTCGATAGGATACTTCCAAGTCGGATTTCTGTGACAGAAGCCCCATAGCGTCTTCTTTGGCAGATTGAAGTTCCGTTGACAGTACTTCTTTTTCTCTTTCAAGAACTTCTTCCCGGCGGATCAAATCTTTCTCCTGTTCCAAAAGAGCTGCCATTGACATCTCTTTCGTATTCAGTTTTAAAGAACTTTCCTGATGTTCTTCATTTAATCTTATCACACTTTGCTGATATTCTTTTATTTTTTTTGTATTTTGCGCCCACTTTTCTTCTTCTGACTCCATCTGAGTCCGGAATCTTGAAAGTTTTGTCTCCAATTCTTTCATTTCCCGGCCTCTTCCCAGAAGATTTCCTTTATTCTTAAAGGCACCTCCCGCCATAGAGCCTCCGCGGTTTAGAGAGTCACCTTCCAAAGTCACAATCCGCACACTATGATGATATTTATTGGCAATGCGAATTCCCGCATCCATAGTTTCCACTATCAGAATCTGTCCTAAAAGAGAGGCAAATAGTCCCTGATACTTTTCTTCATAAAGAGCCAGTTCATTTGCCGTTCCGATGACACCGGGTTCTCCGAGCATTTCCGGCTTTGAAAAAGCTCTCCCTTTTACCGCATCCAAAGGAAGAAAGGTAACTCGTCCATAGCGGTTCTTTTTCAGATACTCTATCATCTGCTTCGCTGTAGCCTGTGTGTCTGTGACAATATTTTGAATGCTTCCTCCAAGCGCTGTCTCTATGGCAGTCTCATATTTTTGTTCTACTTTTATAATATCCGCCACTGGTCCGATAATTCCGGAGACAACCGGCTGCTGTTCCATTACCTTTTTAATGCCGAATCCATATCCGTCATACCGTTCCGCCATATTTTTCAAAGTTTCATAGCCGGACTGCATCCGATGAAACTTTTCCTGTTTTCTGGATATCTCATCACGGATTTCCTGTCTCTCTTTTTCAAGAGTTTCCCCGATCTTTTGAAAATCTTTTTTTCGACCCCGGATCTTATCCATGGATTCTCTGATTTCCCTGATTTCCAGACGAAGACTCTCCTGCTGTTCCCGGTTATCGCTGCCCTTTTTTGATAATTCTTCTTTTTGGGCTTCTAAACCGCTAATTCGGGCATTTAACTGCTCTTCTATTGTATCAAATCTTTCCAGGGCTCCTGAAACTTCCATTCGGCTGCTATTCACCGCCTCAATTCGCTCCCTGAGATTGATCTGCTGGGTTTCAAGTTCCTGAATTCTCTTCTGATAGAAAGCAACTCCGCTTTCCTTTTCAATTTTGTCCTTCTCAATTTCTTCACAGACTTTAGAAAGATTTTCTACATCAGCGGAAAACTGACTCATCTGTTCCTGTTTTTCCTGCAGCTCTGTTTCCAGACGTTTTTGATTCTCAAAAAAATGGGTTTCTTTTGTTCTCTCCGTATTGATTTGTTCCCTCAATACTTTGATATCCCCTTCTTGACGCTGAGCCGTCATTTCTCCCTGAGAAATTTCGCCTGTCACATCTTCTGACTGCTGATGAAGTGCTTCCAGAAGCTGATTTTCCTTTTCATATTTTTCTTTCGCCTGCTCCATTCGATCGTTCGCTTCTTTCATCTCACGATCTGCAATTTCTATCTTTTCATCAAAGGCAGAAAGTTCCTTTTCAAGTCTCTGGTTTTCCATCAAAAACAGCTTGATATCTTCCTCTTTCAGCTGATCTCTGAGATTTAAATACTCTCTGGCACGCTCTGACTGCTGTTGCAACGGCCCGACCTGGCGTTTTAACTCTGTAAGGATATCTGTGACTCTTACAAGATTCTCCCTCTCCGCATCCAGGGCCTTCTGCGTTTCCATCTTATTCTTTTTATATTTTACAATCCCTGCCGCTTCATCAAAGAGTTCCCTTCGCTCTTCCGGTTTTCCGCTTAATATCTGTTCAATCTGCCCCTGACCGATGATGGAATATCCTTCTTTTCCGATTCCTGTATCGAAAAATAACTCTACGATATCTTTTCTTCGGCATGGACTCCCGTTGATCAGATACTCACTCTCTCCCGAACGGTACACACGTCGTGCCACTGTAACCTCTTCAAACTGAATCGGAAGACTTCCGTCACTGTTATCCAGTGTAATCGCCACATAGGCAGATCCCATCGGTTTTCGAAGTTCGGTGCCGGAAAAAATAACATCTTCCATCTTGGAACCTCGAAGCTGTCTTGCACTCTGCTCTCCAAGTACCCAGCGAACTGCATCTGCCACATTGCTTTTTCCGCTGCCGTTTGGCCCGACAATCCCGGTAATTCCATGTTCAAATTTAAAAATCATCTTGTGGGCAAATGATTTAAACCCATGAACTTCAATACTTTTTAAATACATGAATGTCCATCCTCATTCTCTGATGCTGCCTGCTTTTTATATCTCTTAATTGCCTCAAAAGCCGCATGCTGCTCTGCGTTTTTCTTACTTCTCCCCGATCCGGTTCCTATCACACGGTCTCCGATCCGTGCTTCCACCGTAAATACCTTTTGATGATCCGGTCCCTCTTCTTTGATCAGCTCATAGGAGAGTGATCCTTTTCCCTCTCCCTGTACAATCTCCTGAAGATTTGTCTTCGCATCAAAAAACAACACCTTATTCTCCACATCCTGGAATAAATATTTCTCAATAAATTTCCCTGCTGTTTCCAATCCCTGATCCAGATAAATTGCCCCGATGACTGCTTCAAATGCATCAGAAAGAATCGAATCCCGGTCTCTTCCTCCGGTCATGTCCTCCCCTTTGCTGAGTTTTATATATTTCCCGAGATCAATATCTCTGGCACAGCCTGCAAGGGTCGGTTCACAGACCAGACTGGCTCTTAATTTTGTAAGTTTTCCCTCTGGTTCGTTCTTATAAGTCCTATATAAATAATCACTGCTTACCAGCTCTAATACGGCATCCCCCAGAAATTCCAAACGTTCATTGTTCTTTTCTTTTGTCATTCTGCGCTCATTGGCATAAGAGCTGTGAATCAAGGCATGCTGCAATAGTTTTAAATCCTGAAATCGGATTCCGATTTTATGCTGAAATCCTTCGATCTTTTCTGTTCTCATTATTTATTTATCCTTTTACTTTACAATTTGTTCTTTTATTTTGTCATTGATTTTTTGTTCTGTAAAAGTAATGCACTGAATGATTGCATTCTTCATTTCTTTTGCTGTTGCAGATCCATGGACCTTGACAACCAAACCATTAAGTCCGAGAAGCGGCGCTCCGCCGTATTCAGATGCGTCAAAACGCTTCAGAGTCTTTTTCAACGCAGGTTTTACCAGCAAACCGCCCAGCTTGCTTCGCACAGAGCTCATCATACCGCCTTTAATCTCTTTCACGAGAACAGAGGAAAGTCCTTCTGACAATTTTAAAATTACGTTTCCGACAAATGCATCACAAACTACTACGTCTGCTGCTCCAAACGGTACGTCCCTCGGCTCAATACTTCCTGTAAAATTAAGCTCTTCACAGGCTCTTAACATTGGCGCAGTTTCTTTTACCAGCTGATTTCCCTTCGCCTCTTCAACTCCGATATTTACCAGAGCCACTCTTGGATTTTTGATCCCGATAACATGTTCCATATAGATAGATCCCATCTTTGCAAATTCTACCAGATATTCCGGTTTTGCATCCATATTCGCTCCGGCATCTAAAAGCAGCATAACTCCTTTTTGTGTCGGCATAATAGCTCCTAAAGGCGCTCTCTTCACACCTTTAATGCGCCCTACCACGAACTGACCTCCTACCAGAATAGCTCCCGAACTTCCGGCTGAGACAAATGCATCTGCAGTCTGATCTTTTACCATTTTCATGGCTACTACCATGGAAGAATCTTTCTTCTTACGAATCGCCTCCACCGGAGATTCGTCACAAGAAATCTCTTCTTCTGCATTGACAACCTCAATCTGCTCGCTTCTGTACTGGTATTTTTTCAATTCCTCATGGATTTTCGGTGCTTTTCCCACCAAAAATACTTTGATGTTATTCACTTCATTTACCGCATCTACCGCACCTTTTACAATCTCTCCCGGTGCATGATCTCCACCCATGGCATCCAACGCAACTTTAATTAATTTTTCCATCTTATATTCCTCCATAAAAAGAATCTTTTCTACACGCGCCCTCAAAAACAAACATCTTTTTAGGCAAGAGAACAAAGCGGACAAGTCCGCATCAAACTCCCTCTATCCCTCAATCTTTGAGGGACT
>OBYP01000841.1_pt1 | contig 21386 bp, 19 predicted proteins | sample 1501461 | NCBI WGS metagenome assembly OBYP01 (sample SAMEA2580201, study PRJEB22360) | human gut metagenome | biome: human gut; feature: human-associated habitat; material: faeces | place: Denmark | collected 2008/2010 | reverse complement strand
TACACAACAAAAGCAAAAAGAGGGATGCGAAAAAACTCAATCGAGTTTTTTCACAGCCCCTTTGTATCTGATTTAATTATTCTACACTGTAGTTTGGTGCTTCTTTTGTAATATGAATATCGTGTGGATGACTCTCTTTTAAGGAAGCAGCAGAAATCTTTACAAACTCTCCTGTTTCTTGCAGAGTCTTAATATCTTTCGCACCGCAGTATCCCATACCGGAACGAAGTCCTCCTAACATCTGGAAAATCGTATCTTCTACAGTTCCCTTATAAGCAACTCGTCCTTCTACACCTTCCGGTACTAATTTCTTAGCATTTGTCTGGAAATAACGGTCTTTACTTCCGTTTTCCATAGCTGCCAATGATCCCATTCCGCGATAAACTTTATATTTTCTTCCCTGATATAATTCGAAATCTCCAGGGCTCTCATCACATCCTGCCAGCATACTTCCCAGCATACATACGTCTGCACCTGCAGCGATTGCCTTGGTAATCTCTCCTGAATATTTAATACCACCATCTGCAATAATCGGAATTCCTGCTTTCTTCGCTTCCTCATAAGCATTCATAATTGCAGTGATCTGAGGAACACCAATTCCTGCAACGACACGAGTTGTACAGATAGATCCAGGTCCGATACCGATCTTGACACAATCTGCTCCTGCTTCAATCAGTGCTTTTGCTCCTGCACCTGTTGCTACATTTCCTGCGATTACCTGAAGATCCGGGAATTTTTCCTTCACCATCTTCACGACATTTAATACATTTCCGGAATGTCCATGAGCAGAATCCACAACAATTACGTCTACATGAACATCTACTAATGCCTGTACACGATCCAGTACGTCAGCAGTAATTCCAACACCTGCTCCGCATAACAGTCTTCCCTGATCATCTTTTGCAGCATTCGGATATTTGATCTGTTTTTCAATATCTTTAATTGTAATCAGACCTTTTAAATTGAAATCATCATCTACAATCGGCAGCTTTTCTTTTCTTGCTTTTCCAAGAATCTGTTTCGCTTCGTCTAAAGTGATTCCTTCTTTCGCTGTTACCAATCCCTCAGATGTCATAGACTCCTTGATCTTCTTAGAGAAGTCTGTCTCGAATTTCAAATCACGGTTAGTGATAATTCCCACTAATTTTGTTCCTTCTGTAATCGGAACACCTGAAATACGGAATTTTGACATCAAATCATCGGCATCCTGAATGGTATGTTCTGGTGATAATGAAAATGGATCTGTAATAACCCCGTTTTCTGAACGTTTTACCTTGTCAACTTCTTCTGCCTGCTGTTCAATTGACATATTTTTATGTATGATTCCGATTCCACCCTGTCTTGCCATCGCAATCGCCATACGGTGCTCCGTTACCGTATCCATGCTGGCACTCATCAGCGGAATATTCAGCTGAATTTTGTTTGTCAAACGTGTACGTGTGTCCACATCATTCGCAATTACCTCTGAAAATGCCGGTACTAACAGCACATCATCAAATGTAATTCCTTCACCAATTAACTTACCCATTATTTTCCTCACTTTCTTGCATAGTATTGTATTGTTAGATATGTTAACAAATCCTATCTGTTCTGTCAACAAAAAATCCCTGATTTCTCTAAAAATTTTCAGAACAAAATGTGTATAGAAAAAGGAATTATTGCTGCTGCAATAACTCCTTTTATGATAACGATATCAAATACTTGTGATATCTCTTCTAATCTTCTACGATGGAAAGTTTGCTTCCCACGGAGAGTTTCGGCATCGGTTTGGCTTCCACACAAATGCTGCCCGGAAGACCTGCTTCTTTTGCACCACTAAACACAACGGTTAAATGTCCGAGTGTTTCCAAATTAGACTGGGCAATATCTCCCACCGCAGTAATAAGGTATTCTTTCTGGTCAATTACCAGTTTATCTCCTTTTTTAATTGTTCCATCTACATTCTTCTGGTCAATAAAATGACAAAAGTCTTTTAATGTATCCGGCACATTTTCTCCGAAAAGAACGAACATCCCTTCTTCAAAAAAGGCGTCTACCTGCTCGCCTAATTCAATAATATCGGTCTGAAATATTGCTTTCCCCATTTGGAATCCTCCTTTTATTTTCCCTGTAATTTCTGGTCAATTGCTGCTGCCGCTTTCTTTCCTGCTCCCATAGCCAAGATAACTGTTGCTGCTCCGGTTACGGTATCTCCTCCGGCATAAACTCCGTCTTTGCTTGTCTTCATTGTTTCTTCATCTACAATGATTCCACCCCATTTTTGTGTATCCAATCCAGGAGTTGTCTGACGGATCAACGGATTCGGGCTCTGTCCGATAGCGATGATTACTGTATCTACATCCAGGTCATAGTTTGATCCTTCAATCGGCTGTGGAGAACGTCTTCCGGATGCGTCCGGCTCTCCAAGTTCCTGTTTTACAATCTCCATCTTATTTACCCAACCGGTTTCATCAGCCTTGATTGCAGCAGGATTATTTAAGAATTTGAAGATAATACCTTCTTCTTTTGCATGATGAAGTTCTTCCAGACGTGCCGGTGCTTCTTCCTCACTGCGTCGATAAACGATATATACATCTTCTGCTCCCAGACGTTTTGCAGTTCTTGCCGCATCCATCGCTACATTTCCTGCTCCGACAACGGCAACTTTCTTTCCGACTTTTACTGGTGTCGGACATTCCGGGAATTTGTAACCTTTCATTAAGTTTACTCTTGTTAAGAATTCATTGGCAGAGTAAACACCAAGATGATTCTCACCAGGAATATTTAAAAATCTTGGAAGTCCTGCTCCGCTTCCTACAAATACTGCCGCATATCCATCTTCCATCAATTCATCAATGGTTACAGAACGTCCGACAATAACGTTTGTCTCTATATCAACACCCAGTGCCTGTACACTCTCAATTTCTTTGGCAACCAGATCTTTTGGCAGACGGAACTCAGGAATACCATAGCTTAAAACTCCGCCCGGTTTGTGAAGGGCTTCAAAGACAGTAACATCATAACCCTTTTTGATCAGTTCACCTGCACATGTGATTCCTGCAGGACCACATCCTACGATGGCAACTTTCTTTCCGTTTTTCTCAATTTCAACTTTTGCCGGTTTTGCATTTGCCATATGCCAGTCTGCAACAAAGCGTTCCATACGACCGATTCCGACCGGTTCTCCTTTGATTCCACGGACACACTTTCCTTCACACTGATTCTCCTGTGGACATACTCGTCCGCAGATTGCAGGAAGTGCATTCTCTCTTGTGATTACTTCATAGGCAGCTTCGAAATCACCTTCTGCTACCTTCTCAATAAATTCCGGAATCGGTACGTTTACCGGGCATCCGTTAACACAAGGTTTATTCTTACAGTTTAAGCAGCGGGTTGCTTCTTCCATCGCCATTTCTTTTGTATATCCAAGGGCAACTTCTTCAAAATTCTTGTTGCGGACGTTTGGGTCCTGCTCCGGCATTGCCACTTTTTTAAGACTCATATTTGCCATGGTCTACATCCCCCTTCCAATCTTACACTCATGTTCTTCTTCTTTAAACATTCCCTGACGTTTCATGCACTCATCAAAATCTACCTGGAATCCGTCAAAATCCGGTCCGTCAACACAGGCAAATTTTGTCTCGCCGCCTACGGTAACACGACATCCGCCGCACATACCGGTTCCGTCAATCATAATAGGATTTAAAGATACCGTTGTTGGAATATCATATTCTTTTGTAATTTTCACAACGTTTTTCATCATAATGAGTGGTCCGATTGCGATGACTTCATCGTATTTCACTCCGGCCTTGATCTGATCTTCCAGTACGTTCGTTACAAAACCTTTAGTTCCAAGACTTCCGTCGTCTGTTGCAATATAGACATTATCACAGAACTCTTCAAATAACTCTTTCAAAATTACAAATTCTGCGCTCTTTCCACCAATGATTACATCTACCGGAACGCCCATCTGTGCCAGCTTGCGAAGCTGTGGATATAACGGTGCTGCACCAACACCACCGGCAACTCCCATAACTCGCTCACATTTATGCAATGGAGAAGGCTGTCCAAGAGGACCTACAAAATCCTGTACGAAATCTCCTTCTTCTTTCTTGCTTAACAGCTCTGTTGTATAACCAACAACCTGATAAATAATAGTGACCGTTTCTTTCTCACGATCATAATCAGCGATCGTCAGAGGAACTCTCTCTCCCTCTTCATCTACACGAATAATAATGAACTGTCCAGGTTCACATTTTCTTGCCACATATGGAGCATGAATCTCCATTAACTCAACTAAGTTATTGAGCTGTTGTTTTTTGACAATTTTATACACCACTTACACCTCTTTCTTAGATATCTTCTCTCTATTATACATTGTAACGCTATAATAGGAAAGTATTTTTTTATTATTTTTTGCCTGCAAAGGTTACAAATTACCAACCACTACCTTGATTTTAAACTCTAACCTGTTCTTATTATACGAAATATTATTTCGTTTGTCTATATTTTAAAAAACTTTTTTTCGCTAATTATAAGAAGAAACAAAAAAGGATGATACCTTTTCTGTTTCTTCTATATAATATAAGGTACGCTTATCTTTCTAGTTTAAAGCATTTTCAAAGATGCACAGGATATCTTCCTTTTTAAGTTCTACAAAAGCTCCCCTGCTTCCGGCTGCTGCCTTTTCTGCCATAATTCCAAAATAGGTACGATCAATTCCAACCTCACTTAATGTCTGAGGCAGACCCATGTCTCTGAAAAAATCTTTTGTACGTTGAATTGCCTCCTTAGAAACCTTCATATCATCATCGGAAACAATTCCCCATACGTTTCTTCCATATTCCGCAAATTTGTAAGCAGTTTGCTCGTTTAATGCAAACTTCATCCAATGCGGTGTTAAAATTGCAAGTCCCTCACCATGGGTAATATCATAAAAAGCACTAAGTTCATGTTCCATTGGATGAACAGACCACGCAACCTCGGCTCCATCCGAAATTAATCCGTTAATCGCCATGCTGGATGTCCACATTAAATTTGCTCTTGCATCATAATCCTCTGGATTTTCCAGTGCAATCGGACCATAATGAAAACATGTTTTTAAAAGTCCCTCTGCAAATCTCGCCTGTACATCTGCTGCCTTTACATTTGTAAAATAATTTTCAAAAATATGACTGATAATATCAGCAGTTCCTGCCGCAGTCTGCCGTTTTGGAACAGAAAAAGTATATTCCGGATCCATGATTGACATCTTTGGTTTCATATGATCACTTGCCGTTCCCCATTTTTCATTCTTCTCTAAATCAGAGATTACGGCGAACTTATCCATTTCTGATCCTGTCGCTGACAACGTCAAAACAGAATAAATCGGAAGTGCTCTCCGAATTTTTCTCGGATGCAGTACCAATTCCCATGGATCTTCTTCACTGCATACGCCTGCGGCTACAACTTTTCCACAGTCGATAACGCTTCCTCCCCCGATGCAAAGCACCATGTCAACGTTATTTTCCCTGCAGATTTCTACCCCTTTTCTTACGGATTCAATTCTCGGATTCGGTTCTACTCCGGATAATTCAAAAACACTTAATCCGGCATCCTTTAAAATTTTCATTGCCGTATCATAAATCCCGGATTTTTTAATACTCCCGCCTCCGTATACGAGCAGCACGTTGCTTCCGCTTTCCGCCAACTCACTTAACTGTGAAATCTGATCCTTTCCAAAGTAAATTTTCGTTGGAATTGAGTAAGTAAAATTGTTCATAGTCTCCTCCTGTTCTTCTAGACATTTATTAAGTATTCCGCTACTTCCATATCTGTAATCAATACATTTACCAGACCGCTTCTTAACGCTCCTAAAATTGCTTCTTTTTTATTTTCTCCGTAAGCTACACCCACACGAACCGGTATTTTTCTAATATCATCAAGTGACACCGTAATCAGACGGTCATAAAAATCATCCTGTACAAAATTCCCGTCAATATCAAAAGCCTGACAAAGCACTTCACCGACCCCGCCTTTTTCTTTCAGATGCTCATATTCTTCCGGCGGTATAATATCCGTATTCTGGATGGTCGTGTTTCCATCAAAAGAGCCGATTCCAAACACGGCAATATCCGCATTCCGTGCCATGGTTATAACCTGATGTACGTTTTTTTCTTCTATAAAATGTTTCTTTACCTGTCCGTTCGCCACGATCAGCGGTGCCATTACCTGATACGCTTTTACTTTTAGTATATAGAATAGATATGGCTTTCGTCAATCTAAGATGATGCTATACATTATACATCCAACAATACGCTCACCCGGTACATTCCCTGTTTACTTGCTTCTTCCATTGCATCCTGAAGCTGATCTAATGTAAATTTTTTTAGATTCCACCAATTTTGACACGTCTATAACTCCGCTGCTCAATGCCTTTGCCGCCTCATTAAAATCTTCATTGACAGCTCCAAACGTTCCAATTAACTCTATTCTGCGATAATGCATGGTATTGGAATCTACATGTAACTCCGGTACCGGGTATCCCGCCGCAAATAATAGTATTTTTCCGTCCATCTGTTTGATCATTTCCAATGCCTGACTATTAGCAGATGTGGCTCCAACTGCCACAATCACTGCATCTGCCCCCGCTCCATCTGTAAGGCGTTTCACTTCTTCTACCGGATCTGCCTCTTTGCAGTCAATTACTTCAAATCCCCATTTATATCCATCCGGTGTATCCTTATGTAATTCTGCACACTGATCTGCTACACCTTTATCTGCCAAACATCCAAATTTCATCGTTTTTGGTTCCATTTGCTTTTCCTCCTCTAAATAAAATATTGCTTATCCTGGATATCTTTTCTATCCAAAACACAAGAAGTGCAATTTTCTCTTGTTATCCGCGATTAACTCCGCCAAATAGTGTAATATAATAATTCTCATCTCCAGTTCCTAATCCGCCATGTAATACCAGTGGAATTGAAAGCTTTGCTTTCCTTAAAATTGTTCCCATATCTGTCAGTATACTCATACCTCCCAGTTTTAGTGCATATGCACTTTTATACCATAGGAAAGTTCTCCGAACTTCCCTATGGTATAAAAAACCGCTCCGCGTAGGATGCGACCAGATGCAAGAAGAAATATGACTGCTTTCGCAGTCTGCATCTGGCGCGCAAAGCGGAGTAAGTCCCTCAAAGATTGAGGGATAGAGGGAGTTTGATGCGGACTTGTCCGCTTTATCCTAGGCGCAGTTCTCACAAATAAAAAAGACCAAATCTCGTTTGAGATTCGATCTTTTTTTACTCTTAGGATATTTATTTTTTAATGGCATCCTCCGCCATTTCCACCACATCCGTGTTTATGCTCTCCACACTGGTGTCCTTCGCCATGATGATCATGTCCGTGATGATTGCACTTTACATCCGGATTATAATTGAGTTTCCCTGCCAGCAGAGCTTCCACTGCTTCATCTGCACTTCCGGATACTCCCCCATACAGTTCGATTCCGGCTTCTGCCAAAGCATTCTGTGCACCTGCGCCAATTCCGCCACAGATCAATGTGTCTACATTCAAAGAAGTTAACATTCCTGCCAGAGCTCCATGACCACTTCCCTCAGTACTTACAACCTGTGATCCCTTCACTTTCCCCTCTTCGATCTCATATAACTTAAATTCCTCGGTATGTCCAAAATGCTGAAATATCATTCCGCTTTCATAAGTAACTGCTATTTTCTTCATCTCTTTTTCCTTTCCGATCACTGTATGATCTTCCACTGTATGACTCTTGCTGCATCTTCTTCCACAACATTTCCATGCGGAACCATCGCAAAGCTTATAATTCCCCCCGGAAATGTACAACGTCTTTCCATGGACAATACAATCTGCAATTTTGCCTCTTGCACGCTCATAAATCTCCGTCACCGTCGTACGGGATATTCCCATCTGCCCGGCACACTGCAAATGAGTTTTCTTCTCATCATCAATTAATCGAATCGCCTCAAACTCATCTACGGATAAAAGAACCTGCTCTGTTTCCTCTGCGCCATAAGGTGCAAAGCGATTGTATTCCGGTTCCAGACAAACTCTCCTGCATCGGCTTGGTCTTGCCATTTGTTTTCCTCCATTTCCGACATATGACGATAATATTATAAAACAAAAATAAGAAAGAATCAAGAGAATTGATTGATTCTCCTGATTCTTTCTATTTCACACTCTGCTTGATTTGGCTAAGTGTTATGCCTACATCATACCCATGCCAGGTGCTCCTGCTCCTGCTGGCATTGCCGGCTCTGCTTCTTTGATATTTGCTACTACAGACTCTGTTGTTAACAGTGTAGAAGCTACAGATGTTGCGTTCTGTAATGCACTTCTTGTTACTTTGGCAGGATCAATGATTCCTTTTTCGATCATGTTTCCATACTCTTCATTTAATGCATCAAATCCGATTCCGATTTCCTGCTCTTTTACTTTATTGACAATAACTGCGCCTTCTAATCCGCCGTTCACTGCAATCTGGAATAATGGTGCTTCCAGGGCTTTTAAGATAATGTTTGCACCGGTCTTTTCATCTCCTTCCAGTTCTGCTGCCATCTCTGCAACTTTCTTAGATGCATGGATATAAGCACATCCTCCACCGAAAGTGATTCCTTCTTCTACCGCTGCCTTTGTTGCTGCCAGCGCATCTTCCAGACGAAGTTTGCTTTCTTTCATCTCTGTTTCTGTTGCTGCACCTACACGTACAACTGCAACTCCACCGGACAATTTTGCAAGTCTTTCCTGTAATTTTTCTTTATCAAATTCAGAAGTTGTTTCTTCAATCTGACCTTTGATCTGACCAATTCTTGCCTGGATTGCGTCTTTATCTCCTTCACCGTCAACAATGACTGTGTTTTCTTTTTCAACTTTTACAGATTTTGCACGACCTAACTGATCAATGGTTGCATCTTTTAATTCTAATCCGACTTCTTCAGAAACAACAGTTCCACCAGTTAAAATTGCAATATCTTCAAGCATTGCTTTTCTTCTGTCGCCATATCCAGGAGCTTTCACTGCACATACAGAGAATGTTCCTCTTAATTTATTGACGATTAATGTTGTTAAAGCTTCTCCCTCGATGTCCTCAGCGATGATTAACAGTTTCTTTCCGCTCTGTACAATCTGCTCTAATAATGGAAGAATATCCTGAATATTAGAAATCTTCTTATCTGTGATTAAGATATATGGATCTTCTAATTCAGCAACCATTTTTTCCATATCTGTTGAGAAATATGCGGATAAGTAACCACGATCAAACTGCATACCTTCTACTAAATCTAATTCTGTTTTCATTGTCTTAGATTCTTCAATTGTAATAACTCCATCGTTAGATACTTTTTCCATAGCGTCTGCTACTAATTCTCCAACTTCCTCATCTGCTGCAGAAATTGCTGCTACCTTCGCAATCTGATCTCTTCCTGTAACTTTGCTGCTCATCTCTGCAATAGCTTCTACAGCTGTCTGTGTTGCTTTTTTCATTCCTTTACGAAGGATAATCGGATTAGCTCCTGCTGCCAGGTTTTTCATTCCTTCGTTGATCATTGCCTGTGCCAGAACAGTTGCAGTTGTTGTACCATCTCCTGCAACATCATTTGTCTTTGTTGCAACTTCTTTTACAATCTGAGCTCCCATGTTCTCAAAAGGATCTTCTAACTCAACTTCTTTCGCAATGGTTACACCGTCATTTGTAATCAATGGCGTTCCAAAAGATTTATCAAGAACAACATTACGTCCTTTTGGTCCAATGGTAACTTTAACTGTATCTGCTAACTGATTTACACCTGATTCTAAAGCTTTTCTTGCTTCAATTCCGTACTTAATTTCCTTTGCCATGATTTTATGTCCTCCAATTATACTTATTTTACTCTACAACTGCTAAAATATCATTCTGTTTTACAATGATATACTCTTCATCTTCTAATTTTACTTCTGTTCCCGCATATTTAGAATAAATTACTTTCTGACCAACAGAAACTTCCATTTTAACGTCTTCTGTTCCAGGTCCTACTGCAACAACTTCTGCTTCCTGCGGTTTTTCCTGAGTTGCTGTTGTAAGTACAATTCCTGACTTTGTTGTTGTCTCTGCTTCCAACTGTTTTAATACAACTCTGTCTCCTAATGGTGTTAACTTCATAATAATATTACCTCCAAAATAACCTAGAAATTTGTCTTATTTTATCTTTTATTGTTAGCACTCACCTTTATCGAGTGCTAAACCTTATGTTGTTAGTATAACACCGAGAAAAAAAAATGCAACCCTTTTTTTCAAAAAAGGGCTGCTTTCTTTCTGATTATGAATTATTTCTCTTCCGAAATATATTTTTTTGCTTCTTCTCCGGTCTGTGTCGGAACTGTCTGGAAATAAACATGAACATTCTGGCGAATCATTTTGTGAATAGATTCCATCTCTGCCGCATCACATGCAACACGTCTGGCCACTTTTTTACGCTCTCCGCGGATTCCCATTCCTCCGATGTTCAGCTGAACAATCTTAATTCCTCTCTTAATCAGTTCTTCAAATACGACCGGTGATTCTGCAAGAACAATGACATTCTCTCCCGAAAACGAAGGCTCTTCTTTTAATTTTTCCACTGCTCTGTCCATATCATAAACATGAATCACCATTCCTTTTGGAGCCATGTCTTTGATTACCCGGCTGCGGAACTTATCGTTTGCAACCGTATCATCTACAATCAAGATACGATTTGCATTGACTGCCGGCACCCATAACGTTAAAATCTCTGTGTGAATTAATCGGTCATCAACCCTTGCTAATACAATATTTTTCATTCTTCTGCCTCCTTAAATAATTCTCTTACATCACGAAACGTCCCAGGTGCCGCCTCAAGAGCACTCTCGCAGATCTCCTGTGCCGTTTTTCCTCCATAACGCCCCATAATTACTTCCATCATTAAAGGAAGATTGATTCCGGTGAGATGATACAAATCATATTTTTGCATCAAGGAAACCACTGCATTAAACGGACTTCCGCAAAACAGATCTGAAACAATTAAAATCTCTTCACCATCTCCGGCTGCCTTGATTTCCTCTTCAATGCGCTCACGAAACGTATCCACCGATTCTTCCTCTGCCAGTCCGAATGCCTTTAAATCTTCCTGCGGTCCCGCTATCATCTGTACAGTGTCAATCAGACCTCCGGCATAAGTTCCATGGGACACAGCTATCACCTTCATGCAATCTCCTCCCTCTTCATCTTTTTATTTTCTCTATTCTGCGAAGCAAATAATTCACTCCGGGCAACCGCTAATTTGGTTTGTAAGAACTTTTTAAACTTACAATACGATTCAATACCATATGATCCTTTGCAGAATCTTTCGTATCGAGACAGAAATATCCGGTTCTCATAAACTGGAAACTATCTCCCGGCTCAAATTTTTCAAGCTCAGGTTCCACATAGGCTTCTTTAATAATTGTCAGAGAATTCGGATTTACATTAATGGATCCATCTTCATTATATACGCCTTTTTCCTCATCTACAATATTTTCATAGAGACGAATTTCCGCTTTTTTCGCTGTCGGCACATATACCCAGTGAATGGTTCCGCGGACTTTTCTTCCATCAGGGCTGTTGCCTCCTCTGGATTCCGGATCATAGGTAGCGTATACCGTTGTAACATTGCCATCCTCATCCGTATCATACCCTGTACAGGTCACAAAATATGCATTCATCAGACGTACTTCATTTCCCACATAAAGACGACGGTATTTTTTAGGCTTTTCAATCTTAAAATCTTCTCTCTCGATGTAAAGTTCTCTTCCAAACGGTACCTGTCTGACTCCCATCTCTTCATTCTCCTGATTGTTCGGTACATCTACATACTCTGTCTCACCTTCCGGATAATTGGTGATCACAAGTTTCACCGGGTCAAGAATGGCTGCCATACGAGGGCGTTTGAGTTTTAAATCATCGCGAATACAATATTCAAGCATTGCATAATCTACGGAACTGTGGCTCTTTGCCACTCCTACTAATTCCATAAACTTCTTAATTGATTCCGGAGTATATCCACGTCTTCGAAGCGCAGATAACGATACCAGACGAGGATCATCCCACCCGTCTACAATTCCATCTTCCACCAGCTTCTTAATGTAGCGTTTTCCTGTAACTACATTTGTCAGATAAAGCTTCGCAAACTCAATCTGTTTTGGCGGATTTTCAAATTCACACTCCGCGACAACCCAGTCATACAACGGTCTGTGATCTTCGAATTCCAGAGTACAAATAGAGTGAGTGACACCCTCAAAAGCATCTTCCAGCGGATGAGCGAAATCATACATCGGATAAATACACCACTTATTTCCTGTATTATGATGTTCCATTCTCGCTATACGGTAAAGAATCGGATCTCTCATATTGATATTACCGGAAGTCATATCAATCTTTGCGCGAAGTACCTTGCTTCCATCCGGATATTTTCCTTCTTTCATCTCTCTGAGCAGAGTCAGATTCTCCTCAGGCGTTCTGTCTCTGTACGGACTGTTTTTTCCCGGTTCTTTCAGTGTTCCTCTGTATTCCCGAATCTGTTCCGGTGTCAGATCACATACATATGCTTTTCCTTTTTTTACCAGAAATTCTGCGCACTCGTACATTTTATCAAAATAATTTGACGCATAGTAAAAATGATCCTGATAATCTGCTCCAAGCCACTCTACATCTTCTTTGATGGAGTGAACATATTCTTCTTTTTCCTTTGTCGGATTGGTATCATCAAACCGAAAATGAAAATCCCCTCCATATTCTTTTGCAAGTCCATAATTCAATAAAATAGATTTTGCATGTCCGATATGCAGATATCCGTTAGGCTCTGGCGGAAATCTTGTGACGACTTTCTTACAGTGTCCCTCTTCTATATCCTGATCAATAATCTGCTCAATAAAATTTTTAGAATTGGTTTCTTCCATGTTGTCCTCCATATATTTTCATGTCGGGGATAAAAGCCTTTCGCCCCTGACATCATACTTTTATCTTAATCATAATGTATCTTCTGGGCTGTTGCAAGCCCCGGTCTTAATTTTATATCAAATCCAACGCTTCCATCACATTGGATACTCCAAGCAGTTCTATTCCTGTCTGAATCTTAGATGCTTCTTTATTTGCCTGAGGCAGAATACACCGCCGAAATCCGAGTTTTTTTGCCTCTTTAATTCTTGCCTCTCCTCCGGACACTCCCCGGACTTCTCCGACCAGACCCACTTCTCCGAAGATAATCGTATCTTCTAAAATTGCACGGTTTTTATAGCTGGATGCAATGGCCATAACGATTCCAAGATCAATCGCCGGTTCCCCCAGACGCATACCTCCCGCAAGGTTTACATAGGCGTCACAGCCTCCCAGCTGAAATCCCACTCTCTTTTCTAATACAGCCATCAAAAGATTGACTCTGTTATAATCAATTCCGACCGCTGTTCTGCGTGGCATCTGAAAGCTGGTCGGAGATACCAATGCCTGAATCTCAATAAGAATCGGTCTGGTTCCTTCCATAGAACAGACAACCACAGAGCCTGCGGCATCCAAAGGTCGTCCATTTAACATCGTTTTTGAAGGATTTTCCACTTCCATCAGACCATTCTGGCACATCTCGAACACACCAATCTCATTTGTTGATCCGAAACGGTTTTTTACTCCCCGCAGAATCCGATAAACAGCTTCCCTCTCTCCTTCAAAATAAAGAACGGTATCTACCATATGCTCCAAGGTTCTTGGCCCTGCAACTACACCTTCTTTTGTAACATGACCTACAATAAAAACTGCCACATTATGCTCTTTGGCAATCCGCATCATCTGCGCCGTAACTTCTCTTACCTGAGAGACACTTCCTGCTGCGGAACTAAGTTCTGCACTGTACATCGTCTGAATGGAATCAATCACCACAAACTCTGGTTTTGTCTTTAGAATCGCCTGAATAATCTCTTCCAGATCCGTCTCGCAAAAAAGCAGCATCTCTTCCTCGAAAGTTCCGATTCGCTCTGCACGCAATTTGATCTGATGCATGGATTCTTCCCCAGAAATGTATAATACTTTTCTTTTTTGATTCGCAAGATTCCTGCATACCTGCAAGAGTAATGTGGATTTTCCGATTCCCGGATCTCCTCCCACCAAAGATAGTGATCCTCTTACAATTCCACCGCCGAGTACCCGGTCAAGTTCCCGAATTCCTGTGGGAATTCTCTCCTCATCTTTGGTTGTCACCTGGGATATATTCATAGGAGAGGCTGAAGTCTTTGCAGACTTCGCCCCTCCCTTTTTACTTTCTGTTATTGTCTCTTCTGTAAACGTATTCCACTGTTTACATGCCGGACATTGTCCCATCCACTTAGAAGACTCGTGACCGCACTGGCTGCAGAAATAAATTGTTTTTTGCTTTGCCATTCATCACTCTCCCTGGTCTTTATATCTTCTGGACACGAACAGAGGAAGCGGTTCCCTTGCTTAACTCAACACCGATCGTAAGTTTTCCTGCCAGATTTGCTTTGATTGTTCCAATATTGGTATTATCGATGAATACCCGATAATCCTGCTGTGGTTCTACTTCCAGGGTTACCTGAACATCAGATGAAGATTCAATTTCGAATGCTACTCCATCCGCTGTTGCCGCAAAATTTGATACTGCTGATCCCGGTACAGACTCGAAAATCAACTGTCCGTTCTTGTCCAATTTTGTCATTGTCTTGAAGGTCTTAATCTTATAAATATCACCCTCAAACTGGATATCCCCTTTCTTCGCCTTTGTCTCTAAGGTGTAATCCCCAAAACAAAGAGTTCCATTTTCTTCGCTGCGGAATAATTCAGTTACCACTGCCATTATCTTATCCTCCTAATATTTATTTACCGTGACTGTATTTTTATTATAATATATTTATCGTTTATTTACCAGTTTTCGTGACCGAAAATGTCAATTTTTTATCTTTCTTTCCGATCGTCATAACATCTCCTGATTTCAGGCGCCCATCCAGAATCCAATCTGCCAGTTCATCCTCTATCTCATTTTGAATGACTCTTCTTAAAGGTCTGGCGCCATAATTCTCATCGTACCCTTTCTCCGCCAGAAAATCCATTGCCGCTCCTGTCACTTTCAGAGTCATCTGATATTCCTGCATCATACGGTTTCGAATATCATCTATAAATAACCTTGCAATCTTTCGAACTTCTTCCTTTGTTAAAACCGCAAATACGATGTTCTCATCAATTCGATTCAAAAATTCCGGTCGGAAGATCTGTTTCACCTCATCCATTACACTCTTCGTCATCATCTGATGATTCTTCGCTTTATCTGTCTCTGCTGCAAATCCCAGGCGCTTCGGAGCAATAATTCGGTTAGCTCCGGCATTGGATGTCATAATAATGACCGTATTTTTAAAATCAACCTTTCTTCCGTTAGAGTCAGTAATATGCCCGTCATCCAACACCTGTAACAAAATATTGAACACATCCGGATGAGCTTTTTCAATCTCATCAAACAAAATAACAGAATATGGATGTCTGCGGATCTGTTCACTTAATTGTCCGCCTTCTCCAAATCCCACATATCCCGGAGGTGATCCGATAATCTTTGATACACTGTGCTTTTCCATATATTCTGACATGTCCACACGAATCAGATCTTCTTCTCTTCCAAACATTGCTTTGGCAAGAGTCTTGGATAATTCTGTCTTTCCGACACCTGTAGGCCCTAAGAACAGGAAAGAGCCAATCGGGCGATTCGGATTCTTAAGTCCCACACGGCTTCGCTTCACTGCCTTGGCAACAGCCTTCACTGCCTGATCCTGTCCGATCACTTGTTTATGAAGTTCCTTTTCCAGATTCTTAAGCCGCTCCATATCTCCCTTTTTCAGCTGGGTCACCGGAATTTGAGTCCAGAGAGAAATCACTTCTGAGATATCCTCTTCTTCCAGAGTCGGAATTTGGTTCTGTTTCTTCTTGGTACGATTCTGCTTACGTTCTAATGCTCTCTCAAGTTTCTGCTTTTCAGCCTTTAATTCTCTTGCCTCCAACAGACATTGTTCAGACAATTTTTCTTCAATCTGTTCCACCAGAAGATCAATCTGACGACGTTCTTCACCGAAATCCTCAAGTGTACCTGCCTGACCCATACGCTTTCTGGCACATGCCTCATCCATCAGGTCGATAGCTTTATCCGGCAGAAAACGGTCATTAATATAGCGGTCAGATAATACGGCAATAGATTCTATAATTTCATTTGGGATTAAAACCCTGTGAAAATCCTCAAACCGATGTTTTAGTCCATTCAGGATGGTAACGGTTTCCCCGACAGTCGGTTCATCAATCCGCACCGGCTGAAATCTTCGTACCAGAGCCGCATCCTTCTCAAAATACTTTGTATATTCTTCACTGGTTGTAGCTCCAATCAGTTGAAAATCGCCTCTTGCCAATGCAGGTTTTAATATATTAGATGCGTCCATGGCCCCTTCGGAACCTCCGGCTCCAATCATCGTGTGAATCTCATCGATAAACAGGATAACGGAATCATCCTCTGTAACTTCTGTGATAATCCGCTTCATCCGTTCTTCAAATTCACCTCGGTATTTTGTTCCTGCAATTACTTTTGTCAAATCAAGGGAGAGTAATCTCTTGTTTCTAAGCCATACCGGCATACTTCCATCTGCAATCTTTTGGGCAAGTCCTTCCACTATTGCAGTCTTACCGACACCCGGATCTCCGATCAGACACGGATTATTCTTTGTTCTTCGACAGAGAATCTGAATCAGACGCTCCATCTCTTCTCCTCTTCCGATCATTGGATCTAAACTTCCCTGGGCCGCCTTTTCCGTAAGGTCTGTACTGAATTGTTCCAGAAAAGATTCTGTCAGACCTTCTTCCGGTAACTCTGAACCAAAGGCCAGAGCTTGTGTATACTCATTCTTTGCTGTCCGGTAATCCAGTCCGGCTGTAATCAAAATATCTGTAAAAATTCCTTCATCTGAAATTTTAGCTTTTTCAAGAAGCCTGCAGGCTTCATTATCTCCATCCCGGATAATCGCCATCAGAATATGTTCTGTCCCTATGGCATCGCATCCGTATTTCAGGGCAGTTTCGCCCGCAATCTCCAAAAGATATTCTGTCTTTGGAGTATCGAACATCTTCCGTCTTCGATCTTTGGGTCTTTTTGATTTGTTCTTGATAAAATCTTCAATTAATTCACTTGTGACACCATGCATTCGAAGCACTTCGCTGGCCATGGAGTCTCTGGTTCCATAAAGCCCCAACAGCAGAAAAATACTGCTAAACTCCTGAAATCCAAGATATTTTGCAATCTCCCGCCCCTCATCCAACGCTTTCGCCGCAAGTCTTGTAAATGGTAATCGATTCATAACTCCTCCTGATTTCTGTCAAGCTGATGGTACATGTGACTGATTAACTGTTTCATCTCCTCTTCCGTAATTCCCTTGCATATTGCCTGAGCAACCAGCATTCGCAGACTTTCCTCAATGCTCTCAAGTTCCTGCTGCTTCTCCAGGGTCTCAACGCTTACCACTGCACCTTTTCTTCTGTCTAATTTCAAGTATCCTTCTTCTCTTAAAATAGCATATGCTTTATTTACCGTATGCATGTTTACTCCCAGAATCTGAGCCAACTGTCTCACAGACGGCAGAGATTGTCCATCAGTAAATTCTGCACATGCGATTCCCATGACAATCTGGTTCCTTAACTGTACATAGATTGCCTCATCACTATTGAAATCAATCTCCAGTATCATATGCAATCCCTTCTTTCTTCAAATATTTTGATATGGGACAAAAGATGCTCTGTCTCCAACTTGTTATACATAGGCTATAATAAAAGGCACAGGATGTCAAGGACAACTTTAAAAGAGCAACATCCCACATACCGTCAACTCTGCTTTAAGCTGACTGCTTAAATAGACATCGCTATTAGGACAAAGCGGACAAGTCCGCATCAAACTCCCTCTATCCCTCAATCTTTGAGGGACTTACTCCGCTTTGCGCGCCAGATGCAGACTGCGAAAGCAGTCATATTTCTTCTTGCATCTGGTCGCATCCTACGCGGAGCGTTTTTTATACCATAGGGAAGTTCGGAAAACTTTCCTATGGTATAAAAAATCCCGCAGAATTTCTTCTGCAGGATAATCTATACATTTTGAAGAGCTCTCTTCCATTTTTCTTTCCGGCTTAGGCATTATATTGCCATATTTGCTTTCTGAAATGCGTTTTCTACATAGTTCTAATCTTTCAAGTATTTTTCAGATTTAATATTCTCTGATTTTTGCTTCCCCGGAATTCTAATGTAATATCTTTTTTTGCCTCCACAAATTCCCCATCGACCAGAACATCTATATAAGACAACATCTCCTCTGTGTCGTTGGTATAAACCTTTCCGCCACTCTTTAAATCTGTGTCATAAGTATACCCGGTATAACACCAGATCGTCTTCTCGGGATATCTGCTGCTGATTTTCTTCAGAAGACCTCTTAAAACTTGTTGATTTTCCGGTTCAAACGGTTCTCCTCCGAGCAGAGAAAAACCTTCTATATATTCCGGTTCCAACAGACTTAAAATCTCTTCTTCTGTCTGTTTTGTGTAGGGTTTTCCATAATCAAAATCCCACGTCTCCCGATTAAAACATCCCGGACAACGATTCCGGCATCCTGAAACAAACAGGCTGACTCTGACTCCGGGACCGTTGGCAATATCACATTTCTTAATTTCTCCGTAATTCATCCTTCTATCCTTCTATAAATGAAGTACCCTGTCTTTGATTTCCTGTGTACGTCCCTGATTCCAGAACTGTGTTCCGATATAACCACAGGTGCGTCTTGCCACAAACATCTGATCCTGATCTGTATTTCCGCAATTCGGGCATTCCCAGACCAGTTTTCCTGACTCTTCTTCCTTAATTAAAATCTGTCCGTCATATCCGCAGCATTCACAGTAGTCGCTCTTTGTGTTAAGCTCTGCATACATAATATTATCATAGATAAACTTCATCACAGATAATACCGCCTTAAGATTATTCTGTAAATTCGGAACCTCTATATAGCTGATGGCTCCTCCCGGTGAAAGTTTCTGAAATTCAGACTCAAAAGACAGCTTACTGAAGGCATCAATCTCTTCAGACACATGAACATGATAGCTGTTGGTAATATAATTCTTATCTGTTACTCCCGGAATAATTCCGAAACGTTTTTGCAGACATTTTGCAAATTTATAGGTAGTGGATTCCATCGGTGTACCATAAACGGAGTAACTGATATTTTCCTCTGCCTTCCACTGGGCACATTTATCGTTTAACTTCTGCATAACCTTTAGAGCAAAATCTTTTCCTTCCGGTGATGTATGAGATTTTCCTGTCATTCGCACACACATCTCATAGAGACCTGCATATCCAAGAGAAATAGTAGAGTATCCGTCATAGAGAAGCTTATCGATCGTCTCTCCCTTTCGAAGTCTTGCCAATGCTCCATGCTGCCAGAGGATCGGCGCTACATCAGAGACAGTTCCCAGAAGTCTTTCATGGCGGCACCGCAGTCCACGATGACACAGTTCCAGACGTTCCTCTAAAATATCCCAGAATTTTTCCATATCTCCATCTGATGTACATGCCACATCCACCAGATTAATGGTCACGACTCCCTGATTAAAACGTCCGTAAAACTTATGACTTCCGTCAGGATTTCTCTGTGAATCTTCTACGGTTAAGAAAGACCGGCATCCCATACAGGTATACACCTCTCCCTGTTTTAAGGAACGCATTACCTTTGCAGAAATATAATCCGGCACCATACGCTTCGCCGTACATTTTGCCGCAAGTTCCGTCAAGTGCCAATATGGAGCATCTTCTGTTACATTGTCCTCATCCAGCACATAAATTAACTTTGGAAATGCCGGAGTAATCCATACTCCTTTTTCATTTTTAACACCCTGAATTCTCTGCTTCAGCACTTCCTCAATTACCATAGCAAGATCATCTCTGGTTCTTCCTTTTGGAACTTCATCCAGATACATAAAAACTGTAACAAATGGCGCCTGCCCATTGCAGGTCATCAATGTCACCAGCTGATACTGTATCGTCTGGATTCCCTGTTGAATCTCATCGTGAAGTCTCATCTCCGTAATCTGATCGATTACAGCCTCATCCATGGATTCTCCGGTTGCTTCACGCTCCCGAATAACATTCTGACGGAGTTTTTTTCGGCTCACATCTACAAACGGCGCCAGATGTGCCAATGTAAAAGACTGTCCTCCGTACTGATTACTTGCCACCTGTGCAACAATCTGTGTTGTTACATTACATGCGGTAAAAAAGGAATGTGGTTTTTCAATCATTGTCTCACTGATAACAGTTCCGTTCTGAAGCATATCTTCCAGATTAATCAAATCACAGTTATGTTCCTTCTGGGCAAAATAATCTGAATCATGGAAATGGATAATTCCTTCTTCATGGGCTTTGATAATCTCATCCGGAAGAAGCACTCTCTTTGTCAGATCCTTGCTGACTTCTCCTGCCATGTAATCTCTCTGAGTCGAATTAATCACCGGATTTTTGTTGGAATTTTCCTGATTTACTTCTTCGTTAATATTCTCAAGAAGTGATAAAATTCCATCATCTGTTGTGTTTGATTTTCTCTTCAGCTCTCTCTTATACCGATATCTTACATATTTCTGTGCCACTTCATAGCCCCGCATCTCCATAATACCCGTCTCAACCATGTTCTGGATATCTTCTACATTCACGGCATGAGAAGATCTCTGTACCTGATCTGCCACATTATCTGCCACAGCAATAATCTGATACTGATTCATCTGATGGATGTTAGGCACTTCCTGATTGGCTTTTGTAATCGCATTGACGATCTTCTGTAAATCAAAATCAACCTCTTCCCCGTTTCTCTTGATGATTTTTGTTCTTACTTCATTCATGGCTTATGGCATCTCCCTTATCTTTCTTTTTAGATATCCGGTGCACGATAAATCCCTCTCTCCGTCCTGTAAACACTCTACGTTCGGTTCTCCGGGCTTCAGAATAAGCAGCACTAAATATCGAATTGTTTTTACACTAAACACTATATCTTGTGTTTTCTCTTCTTATCTTACACTATTTTGATCTAAAATGGAAGAGGAATTTTATGAAAATTAAAAAATCCCCAGATGTTCGAACAAGATTTTAAAACCTAAAAGTACCAGAATAATGCCGCCTGCAAGCTCTGCTTTGGACTTATATTTTACTCCAAAAATATTTCCGATTTTTACTCCGCATGCAGAAAGTGAAAAAGTGCAGACTCCTATGATTGATGCTGCCTGAAGAATTTGTACATTCAGAAAAGCAAAGGTAATTCCGACTGCCAAGGCATCAATACTGGTTGCCACCGCCAGCAAAAACATCTCTCTAACTG
>OBYP01000816.1_pt1 | contig 22325 bp, 8 predicted proteins | sample 1501461 | NCBI WGS metagenome assembly OBYP01 (sample SAMEA2580201, study PRJEB22360) | human gut metagenome | biome: human gut; feature: human-associated habitat; material: faeces | place: Denmark | collected 2008/2010 | reverse complement strand
TGCCACTGGACCGCCTTCCCAAGAGCCGGTGCGCCCGCACCGCCGCCGACGGTCAGCAGAATATAAAGCACCATCTTTCCGGCAAACTGCCGCTTCATCTGCCTGCTGGAAATCATTCCGGCCCGATGCGCCGAGGGAATCGCCATAATGCACGATACCATATCACGATCCTCTTCCCCCTTCGCCGCCAGATACTTGTGGGCAAGCGCCATCCACTTCGTCACCAGATCAATAAATACCGCCAGCGCAAATAAACTAATCAGCTCAAAGGGGAAAACCCCTTCCGCCAAAAGACCCGTCGTCACCAGCTTCACCTGCCAGTCCTCCACAAGCCGCTCCGAGGCCCGTTCAAAAGCCTCCATCCACGAACCTGCGTCCATAGGCCCTCCTTTCCGTCAAAAATAAAACTCCTCACAACGAGGCCGCTCAAAGAAATACGCCCCCACTTCATCCGGCCTGATCTGCAAAATCCGCATGGAATTATAAATATCCCGCTGGGAAAAATGAAGCTGATTATTCAGCCGCAGAGACAAAGACGTCTTGCTGATCCCCAGCCTTGCCGCAAAAACAACGTCAGACCCCAGCTTCTCACGGATCCGTGCCCGAAGCCTGATATAATCAAAATGCATTCCCAATCCTCACTTTCATTTAAGAAATATCCACTTCCGTTACAAGAAATTCCTCGTTTTTGCATCTTTTATAAAATATCGTTCCTTTTTATAGAACATATGTTCTATATTAATTTAAGAATAGAACTTTCTCCCCTGTCTGTCAATAGGCGTTTCCGCAGCCCTGCGAACCCTATTTTCAAAAACGGACGGGAGAGCGTCCTATCCTAAAAAGGAAAAGCCCGAGTCCGTACCCCGGGCCCTTCCCTGCCCGTCTCCGGCGGATTATTCGCCGTCAGTCAGAACAGCCACATCAGAGCGGCGGACAGAATCAAGCGCCTTCACCTGCAGTCCGGCGATCGCCTTCCCCGCATGAAGCAGCTCTTCATCAGACGCGCTTTCCCTGATATTGTTGAAAGCCAGATTCTTCAAAGAACCGTCCGTATTTTCAACACGTACCAGAAGCCTTGTTTTTTCCACAGATTTGGAAACTGCCATAAGTATCCCTCCTTTCCTTTTCCATATATCTTTGTTATATACCTCTTTTAAAATTAATGAATTTCCTCTTCCGTAGTGGTCACCATGACCGCCTTAGCGAAAGAAGCCGCCCCGATGCCCTTGCCGTTTGCCAGCACCGGCATAATTTTCGCGGCCTCCGCCTGCACGGCGGCCAATGCGAGCCCGTCCTTCGGATCGGCAATGCTCACAAGAAGCTCCGTATTCGCAGAAGTCAGGAATTTAAGTTCCAATTTCTTAGTCATACTCTTTTCTCCTTTCCCTGTCCCCTCTCCGGAAAGGAACAGTCCTTAGCGCTGCCATTATAGTATCCCTTTCGAGTTTAAATTTGCTGAAACAAGAAAAATAATTTGAAATTTTTTTGAAATACTTTTCCCGCACTTCTTTTTTCTTCTCGTTTTTATCCCGACAATGCAATAAAAAAATACCGCTGTTAAGCGGTACTTCTCAGTTACATTTACAGCACGCCTGCTGTGTCTGTGGTTCGTATATACTTCGCTGGAATCGGATGGTCCAAACGATAAATAATGGACATGGGCTGAGAACCTTCATAATTTACGAAATGAGCAGTTCCTAAAAAAGTGTACGGCATTGATTTTCCATAAGCATCTTTTTTACTTTTTCTCACAAAGAGGAACACAATATTTCCTTTTTTATTTTGCTGTATATACCTTTGCCCTGTTTTAGAGTGGTCAGAAGTTGTGCTTTGAGACTGCCAGTGAAAAAGTGTTTTGCTGATAGAATAATCTTCGTACAAGGTCGTGTCAGAAAATTCTTTTTCTGATTTATTCAGCGTCACCAGGAACACGTCGGTGTCCGTTGTGACGGAATCGGTATTCGTCATATTCAGGAATTTCACGCCTTCACGAATACTATTTGGCTTTTTAAACCCTAAGGCTGCAAAAATTTGGTCTCTTGTGTAGTTTGCATAGACATCCAAAGGACAAATATAAGGAACACTCACTTTTTGGGGTACAATTTCCACACTTTCCCTCTGCATGGTAAGGAGACTTATTATTTCTTCTTTTATATATGTCACTTTGGATAATCGATGTATAGCATCCAAAGGAGATTCCATTCCTGCGTCATCATGGTCTTTTCCCCATATCGTCCACTGCCACATACGGAGGTATTTCTTTTGCAAGGCTGTTAAGTATCTTTCTTCCTGATCATTGTCAAAAAGTGACAGCAAGAAGGAAATCCAGTCCGTTGAATCTATGGAAAGCATTCTTGGAACAGCTTTTTGAAGAAATGTTTCTTCTTCTGTTGCTTCAAAGTTTGGAATAATACCGGCGTCAGCACAAAGACGAGCATAGGTTCGTTTATCATTGTAAAAAACATGGAGCTCTACTTTTGATGCCTCAAAAAATTCTGCTGCTGTCGGCACTTTTCCTAAAGTCTCTCTCAGCTCAAGGACAAGTTCTTTATAGAAATCATAACGGCTAAGCTGTTTCTTTATATTATCAAGAATCCGTTCCTGCGCAACTTTTTCAAGCTGAATGGCACAACCTTTCGGCACATGAGGGAATCCACCTTCAATTTCTTTTTTGATGGAAACATCTTTCTTCCCAAGGAGTGCCGTAAAACGACCTGCAAAATTATATTTCTTATTTGCCTGAGCCACAAAATCCAAAACAGTGAGGCAATCTTTCCCCCTATCTAATCGAAGTCCGCGCCCCAATTGCTGAATAAAGACGGTCATGCTGTTCGTCGGACGAAGGAAAAGCACGGTATTCACCGCAGGAATATCTACGCCTTCATTAAATATATCTACCGTAAAGATAAATTTGATGTCCCCTGTTTCCAATTTTCGTTTGGCACCATCGCGATCTTCTTTTTTTGAGTTTGAGTCAAGTGCTATCGACGGCAAATCATGTTTGTTCATATAGTCTGCCATAAAAGCGGCATGTTTTTGCGAAACACAGAACCCAATGCCTTTTACATCACGCAGATCGGCGCTATACTGCTCTATGGCGTTCATAATGGCATAGGCTCTTTTGTCTGCCCCATAAGAAGTCGTGTACAGGTCAGTAAGCTCTTTTATATCGTAATCGCCAGAAGTCCATTTTACATTTTCCAAGTTGGTGGTGTCCTGTACACCAAAATAATGGAAGGGACAGAGCAATCTCCGCTCAATAGCATCAGACAGTCGAATTTCCGCTGCCATACGATTATCGAAGTAGGTTAAAATGGATTTTCCGTCCATTCGTTCAGGTGTTGCTGTCAGTCCTAGCAGAATTTTTGGTTTAAAATGAGACAGCAGTTTTTGGTAGGAGTCCGCAGCCGCATGATGAAATTCATCGACAATAATCATGTCATAGTAGTCTGCGTCCATACGTTCCCAAAGTTTTTGACTGTTAAAGGTCTGTACAGAAATGAAAAGATGTTCTGCCGAGGTCGCTCTATTTCCACCCACTGCCAGTTCACCAAAGTCTGCATTTTTCAAAACTTGTCTGAAACATGCCTGGCTCTGTTTTAATATTTCTTCCCGATGTGCGACAAATAACAATCTTGTGGTCTGTGGCAATCTGCTTCCCATGAAATTTCTGTAATCAAAAGCAGAAATCGCTGTTTTTCCTGTGCCTGTCGCAGCGACCACTAAATTTTTCCAATGATTTTTCTGTTTTCGTTCCGCTTCCAACGCATCTAAAATAGCCTGCTGGTACGGATAGGGCTTGATGTCAAATTGATAAACGACCTGATTTTTTCCGCTACCATCCCGTCCTCGCTCGTGATCAATGGCTTTGATGAGCTCGTCTTTTTGTTCCACATGAAACTCTTGAAATTCGTCGGAATTCCAGTACGTTTCAAAAGTAGCCGTCATTTTTTCCATAATAGACGGCATATCCTGCTCCGTGATTTTCATATTCCATTCCAGGCCTTCCGCAATGGCAGCGTGAGACAAGTTGGATGAGCCTATATAAGCTGTAGAAAACTGGCTGTCCCTATGGAAAATATAGGATTTTGCATGAAGACGTGTTTCTTTTACGTTGTAAGAAATATGAATTTCCGTATTTGGCAATTTGGCAAGTTCCACCACCGCTTTCGGATCAGTCGCGCCCATGTAAGTCGTTGTAATAACTCTTAAATGCCCGCCTTTATTTGTAAAGTCTCGTAAGTATGGTAAAAGAAGCGCTAACCCCGAAAAACGAATAAAGGAAACGAGAAAATCAATTCTGTCCGCAGACATGATTTCTTTACGCAATTCAGAAACCATAGACGTATCGTTATGGCTGTTAGTAAAAAGGAAACTTTTCGTCAGCGATGTATCAGGAGATTCCCATTTCCTTGGACTGGTTTTATTTGCTACATGCTCAAGAGATTTTAAAAGAAACTGATTTTTCACCACGCTGTGACCGTGACCTAAATCAGGCAAACGTTCTGCAAGCATTTCTACCAGCTGATTTGTTAATTCTATTTCATCAGAAAGCACGGCTTCTGTATTTCTGTCTGCAATGTCTTTCAAGCAAAGACGAATAAGCTTTTCAAGGTATGACGATAAATATCCCGTCGCTTCATAAGCGTCTGCGTCATCTCGTTCTGCCCAAACTTTTTTCGCTTCTATCGCTTCCATCAGTTTGTCGGCAAATTCCTTCGACATGACTTTTTCATAAATGCCATCTTTCATATGTTCGATGTGTTCTGCCATTTCAATCTCCTCATCATGAAATCGTGTATGCCTTATTATACCAGGTTAATTGCCTGTAATTTCAGAAAGCACAAAAAAAGCAGCCATGATACATTCGCATAGCTGCTTTTACGCTGAAAAGAATTGTGCTGCGTACATATTTTCTATAGCAAAACTGTTTCCCTTTTTATGGGAAAACAACTTCGTACTTACACTGACACGTCTCGGCGGCCTGTCACTTTATAGAAAAGGAGCAGCGACAGGATGGATGTCACCGTGAGAATGGTGGCGTACGCGGAAGCGTTCCCGTAGTTGCCGCGGATGACTTCCGTGTAGATGGACACGGTGAGTGTCTGCGTGCTGTTCGTATACAGGATGATGGATGACGACAGCTCGCTGATGATGGTGACCCAGCTCATGATGGCGCCGGAAAGAACGCCGGGCATCATCATGGGAACCGTGATTTTACGGAATGTCGTCATGTCAGAGGCGCCCAGGGAAATGGCCGCTTCTTCAATGCTGGGACTGATATTTCCCAAAATGGCGGTGGAGGAACGGACTGTATAGGGCATTCTCCGCACCGCGAAGGAAATAATCATGATCAGCGCCGTTCCGGTAAGGATAATCGGCGATTTATTGAACGCAAAGACGAAAGCGATCCCGAGGACGGAACCGGGAATGATGAAGGGGAACATCGTAATGACGTCAAGAATGCTGTTCAGTGTATTTCTTTTCCGCACGGAAAGGTAGGCGATAAGGACACCTAAGACAAGGACGGCAGCAATAGCGCAAAGCCCCAGGAAGTAGGTATGCCAGATGACGTCATTGTCCTTGGCAAAGAGTGTCGCGTCATAACTCTGAAGCGCGAAGCCGCCGGTAAATACCTGTCCTCCGTTTGTGGCAAGGAAAGAGGTGTACACGACGACGAACTGGGGAAGGATTGCCAGTCCCACGGTCATGTAGACGGCCAGATGGGCAAGGATATTCCGCAGACCGCTGAGTGATTCTGCCGCCATGGGTTTCAGGGCGGTCATGGCGTAGGTATTTCTTCCCGCGAGAAAACGCTGGACGAAGAACATGACGATGGTGAGCCCGATCACGATGCAGCAGATGGCTGCCGCGAAGCCGTCATCGCCCGATACTTCGCCCATGAACTGGTTGTAAATAAGGACGGGGAGTGTCTTGTACCCCTCACCGATGAGCATGGGCGTGCCGAAGTCAGCAAAGACACGCATGAAAACGAGCATGGAGCTGGCAAGGAGCGTGGGCATGACAAGAGGCACGATGATTTTCCAAATGCGCCCCATGCGGCTGCACCCCAGGCTTTCCGCCGCTTCATTCAAAGAGTTGTCCAGATTTTTCAGCGCTCCTGATACGTAAATGTAAACGAGGGGGAACGACTGGAGCGTAAAGACGAGGACAATGCCGACAAAGCCGTACACACCGCCATAATGGAGTCCGAAGGTGTCGTTCAGGAACTGGGTGATGACGCCCTGCCGCCCGAGCATCTGTATCCATGCGTATGCCCCGATGAAAGGCGGCGACAGGTAGGAGATAACAATGAGAATATTCAGGAAACTGCTTCCTTTTATTTTCACGCTCCTCATAAGGTATGCCAGGGGGAGCCCGAGAGCCGCCGATAAGATCGTGGAAACGACAGTCACTTTCAGCGAGTTTACCATCGTTCCCCAATAGAATTTTTTGGCGAAGAAATGGGCAAAATTCTGAAGCGTGAGCACCCCTGTATCCCCATGAATGACACTCCGGTACAGAATGAGGAATATGGGATACATGATGAAAAGGGCGAAAGCCGCAAGAATGACGACACTGAAAAGGTTCCAGACAGTCAGATTCTTTTTCATAGTCCTTCCTCTCTGATCAATGTTTCTTCCGTTGCCCGGCGGAAGACATTGATCCGCCCGGCTTTGACGGTAAGCGTGACGGCGCTGCCGTCGGGAAGAATATCCTGGCCTTCCTGGGTCTGGAGAATCTCCAATTCCTGCCCGCTGCCGGTGGTGATGAAGTAATGGGTGGTGAGTCCGAGAAAGACGGAAGAACGGATCACGCCGCGGATCCCTTCTTTCGTACCGGGCTCCATATCAAATTCTTCCGGACGAACGGAAATGATGACTTCTTCTCCGTCCTCCACGCCGCCTGATAAGTTATCCATGTCTACAAGCCAGTCTTCATTTTCTTTAAAGGAAATGCTTGTCTTATCTCCTTTTTTCACGATATGTCCGTCCAGCAGGTTGGAGAGCCCGATGAAAGTCGAAACGAAAACGTTCTTCGGCCTTTTATAAATATCCGCCGGTCTGCCGATCTGGCAGATAACCCCGCCATTCATGACGGCGATACGGTCGGACACCGCCAGCGCCTCTTCCTGGTCGTGGGTGACATACACCGTGGTTATATCCACCCGGCGCTGGATCTGCTTGATGGCGTTCCTCATTTCGATACGGAGTTTCGCGTCCAGGTTGGACAGCGGTTCATCCATCAGAAGTACCTGCGGCCGGATGACGATCGCCCGCGCAAGGGCGACACGCTGCTGCTGCCCGCCGGAAAGCGCTGTGGGCATACGGTCTTTCAGGTGGTCGATCTTCACGATCTTCAGGATTTTATCCACCCGCTCTTCGATTTCCTTTTCAGGCACTTTCCGCATCCGCAGACCGAAAGCCACATTGTCTTTCACCGACATATGGGGGAAAATGGCGTAATTCTGGAAAACCATGCCCATATTTCTTTTATCCGTTGCCACATCGTTGATGACATTCCCGTCGACGGAAATCGTACCGCCTTCGATAGAATTGAATCCGATAATCATACGGAGCAGTGTCGTTTTACCGCAGCCCGACGGCCCTAAAAGGGTGAAAAATTCGCCCGGCATAATATCCACGGACAGGCCGTTCACCACCACCGTATCTCCGTACTTCTTCACTACTTTGTCTATATCGATAGAAACACTCATAATAACCTCATAACCTCGCTATTCAAGTGACATCTATAAAAAAGGACGTCAGGCGAAATGCCCGACGCCCTCTGATGACCTGATTACTTATTACTGTCTGGAATTTTCCAGATGTTTATTCCATTCCGCCACGACTTCTTTCTTATGGGCAGCTACCCAGCCTTCGTCATAATTCTTGAACAAAGCGATTGTGTCCTGGGGTGTCATGTAGTCAGCAAGCTTCACACCCTTGCGGAGCGGACGGACAGTGAGCGTCTTTCCTGCCGCTTCCTGGATCTTCTGGGAAAGCATGAAATCGACAAATTTCTTCGCATTTTCCATATGTTTCGCGCCTTTGATGATCTGTACGGATTCGCCCGGGAAAATGGCTCCTTCTTTCGGGAATACGACTTCTACGGCAGCACCGTTTTTCACATAGGTAGCAGCCGGATCTTCCCAGGTAAGCCCTACGGTATACTCGCCGTCGGCAGCGCCTTTATGGACAGCGCCGGAACTGTTCAGAAATTTCCCGTCCACATTCTTAATAAAGTTATCCACATACGCCCAAGCTTCGGGGGACATGGGATCTCCATCCTTTCCCTTGGCGTAAAGCATCGCCATGAGCACCTGGAACGCAGAGCTGGAATTGGCGGGGTCGCCGCAGGCAATCTTGCCTTTCAGCGCCGGATTGAGAAGATCGTCAAACCCGGCAATCTTCATATCGCCTGCCAGTTTTTTATTAACGATGAAAACGGTGGGATCGGCAAACGCGGGAGAAAAATATCCCGTCTTATTTTTAGCGGCCTCAATCATATTCGCGTCTTCCGGAGATACATATTTCTCAAAAAGTTCTTTCTGGGAATCCAGCATCGTCTGGTCAGCCGCCCAGAGAATATCGCCCTGGGGATTGTCCTTTTCCGATGCTACACGCTTTACGAGGGGTCCTGTCCCCGCCACAATAACATTAACCTTGATTCCCGTTTCTTTTTCAAAAGCGGGAATGACAAGATTGTTTAAGCTTTCGCTGCGCGCCGTATAAACGGTCAGCACTTTTTCCTCTGCGGGAGCGGCCTTGGCAGTATCCTTTTTATCTCCACCGCAGCCGGAAAATACGGAACAGAGCACAGCAGCACATGCCACCGCCAAAGCTGCTTTCTTCAATCTTTTCATGACAATCCTCCTTGCCTTTCATCGTAAGTAAACTTCCTATTTAAATAATACCATGTATATTGTACCATTATTCATTCCTGTGTCTACACCTTATAAGCACAATGTATAGCTTGCCTTAAACTGTATAGGAAATACTCATAAAGAAATAGACGAGCGGACCGTTGTATGCAAAAACGGGTATGCAAAGAGCAGGAAATCCGGCCGCCGGATACCGCATTTCATTCGGCAGCTCCTGCCGCTGCCTTTTCCTTTTCCTCTTTGGGAAATATAAGATTCAGAAGAACCGCCACGATGAAAACCACCGCTACACAGTTCTCTGCGAATACGCTCCGCAGCAGTTCGGGAAATATGCGGAAAATCTGCGGTGTCTGCGTAAATCCCAGTCCGATGGAAAGAGACAGGGCGGCAATACTCATATTTCTCTGGGAATATCCGCAGCGGCTGATCATCTGCACACCGGACACCACGATGGAGCCGAACATCATAAGCGTACAGCCTCCAAGGACGGCTTCAGGCAGTGACGCCAGAATGACCCCCAGCGCAGGAACGAGTCCTGCCAGAACCATGATGATGGCGCCGCTGGCGATGGCTTTCCTGTTCACCACACGGGTCATGGCGATAAGTCCCACATTCTGGCTGAAAGATGTAATCGGCATACACCCGAAAAGAGAAGACGCGGCGGAAACAAACCCGTCCACGGCAATGGAGCCGGATATTTCCCTGTCTTTCGCCTCCCGATTGAACCCCATGGCGGCAAGCGCCGATGTATCGCCCAGTGTTTCCGTAGCGGACACCAGAAAAATAAGGAACACAGAGAAAATGGCGTCATAATGAAATTCCAGAGAATAAGGCATGAAAACCGGCAGAGACACAAAGGATACTTCCGTCAGGCGGCTCAAATCAACCATACCGTAGAAGTATGCCGTAACGTACCCCACAAAAAGCCCGAAAAGAACAGATAACTGCTTGTAGAAAGATTTCGCCCGGATATTGAAAATAAGGCAGGAAACCAGGGTAACCGTTCCGACAATGAGGAACCGGGCATCACCGAACTCAGGATGGCCGAAACCGCCGCCGAAAGAATTCGCTCCGATGGGAAGCAGTGAAAACCCGATAGCTGTCACGACAGTCGCCGAAACGATGGGCGGTACCAGTTTCCGCCACCATGACGCGCCGAGGCCGAGGATCCCCTCCAGAACACCGCCTATAAGGACAGCGCCGAGAATAGCACCGTAGCCGTATTTCAATCCGATCACACAAAAAACAGAAACAAAGGTAAAGCTGATCCCCATGATGACGGGAAGTCCGCTGCCCAAACGGAAGACGGGATACATCTGGAGCAAGGAGCCGATGCCTGCAATGATCATGGCCGCCTGCACAATAGCGCCCGCTTCTGAGGCGGGTATCTTCACCACCCCCGTCACGATAAGAATCGGCGCGATATTTGCCACGAACATGGCAAGAACATGCTGGAGACCGAAAGGCACCGCTTTGCGGACAGATATTTTCCCGTCCGCTTCATAAATCGGATCTGTATTCATTACGGCCTCCTCAGCGGAACGTAATGACGCCTGTTTCGGCATCCATTTTTTCAATAACTGCCAGAGAGCGGACATCATATCCAGCTTCACGGAGCGCGTCGCCGCCGCCCTGGAAGCCTTTTTCGATGCAGATGCCGATGCCTTCCACAATACCGCCCGCCTGTTTTACCAGATCCAGAAGCCCGCTTACGGCGCAGCCGTTGGCAAGGAAATCGTCCATGATGAGGATATGTTCGCCGGGTTTCAGATATTTCTTTGATACCACCACATGGTTTTTCCGATTATGGGTATATGACATAACCTCCGTAGCAAACATTTCCTTATCCATATTGCTTCCCGCAGATTTCTTCGCAAAAACAACAGGCACGCCGAAGTACACTGCTGTAAGACAGGCGATACCAATTCCCGATGCTTCGATCGTCAGAATCTTGTCCACTTTCCGATCCCCGAAAAGCTTTTTAAATTCCTTCCCCAGTTCACTGATAAAAGGCACATCGATTTGATGATTCAGAAAACTGTCCACCTTGAGCACATTCCCCGGACGGATCACTCCGTCGCTCAAAATTTTCTCCTGCAGTAAATTCAGCTCTGCTACCCTGATACCCCCTCCAAAGACAATACACACCCTATAATTTATTTATTATAACACAGCTGATAGCTGACAGCTCACAGCTTACAGCTGGTAGCTTTTATTTATCTTATTACCGTCTTCCCCACCACGGGTACAGATCCTTCACGTTCGTTCAGGATGACGCCTGACGTTTCCCTCATTATGACGCCTTACCGTCTCCGTCATTATGATGCTTTCCGTTCCCCATTGTTAGTGACGTGCTTTCCTCCAATCGTCATTCAGAACGGGGGTAAGAATGCTTTGTGAGAAAGCAGGGAAACGGGACAGTGACACAAAGTGAAGAATCTATTACCCGGATGACATCTTACGGCTTTCCTCACCACAGCAGCAGACTCTTCACATTCGCTTAGGATGACGATTAATGTTTCCCTCACTACAACAGCAAATCCTTTGCTGTTGTTTCGCATGACACCTAACGGAAATCATATGCTTCGGCTTTTAACTCACAGCTAACGGTTAACAGCTAACAGCTGATAGCTGACAGCTCACAGCTGATAACTTTTATCTTCTTACCGCTTTCCTCACCACGGCAACAGATCCTTCGCTATCGCTCAGGATGACGCCTGACGTTTTCCTCATTATGACGCCTTACCGTCTCCGTCATTATGATGCTTTCCGTTCCCCATTGTTAGTGACGTGCTTTCCTCCAATCGTCATTCAGAACGGGGGTAAGAATGCTTTGTGAGAAAGCAGGGAAACGGGACAGTGACACAGAGTGAAGAATTCTATTACCCGGATGACATCTTACCGCTTTCCTTACCACAGCAGCAGATCCTTCACGTTCGCTTCGGATGACGCCTGACGTTTTCCTCATTATGACGCCATTTCCTCCAATCGTCATTCTGAACGGGGACAAGAATGCTGTTTGAGAAAGCAGGGAGACGGAACGGTGACACAGAGTGAAGAATCTATTACCCGGATGACATCTTACCGTTTTCTTCACTACAGCAGCAGACTCTTCACATTCGCTTAGGATAACGATTAACGTTTCCCTCATCATGGCAGCAGATCCTTTGCTGTTGTTTCGCATGACACCTAACGGAAATCATATGCTTCGGCTTTTAACTCACAGCTAACGGTTAACAGCTAACAGCTGATAGCTGACAGCTTTATCTTCTTACCGCTTTCCTCCCTACGGTAATAGATCCTTCGCTATCGCTCAGGATGACGCCTGACGTTTTCCTCATTATGATGCCCTTTCCTCCAATCGTCATTCAGAACGGGGGTAAGAATGCTGTTTGAGAAAGCAGGGAGACAGAACGGTGACACAGAGTGAAGAATCTATTACACTGATGACATCTTACCGCTTTCCTCACCACAGCAGCAGATCCTTTGCTGTTGTTTCGTATGACACAACCGGAAATCATATGCTTCGGCTTTTAACTCACAGCTAACGGTTAACAGCTAACAGCTGATAGCTGACAGCTCACAGCTGATAACTTTTATCTTCTTACCGCTTTCCTCACCACGGCAACAGATCCTTCACATTCGCTTAGGATGACGCCTGACGCTTTCCTCATCATGACGCCTTACCGTCTCCGGTCATTCAGAACGGGGGTAAGAATGCTTTGTGAGAAAGCAGGGAAACGGGACAGTGAAATGGAGTGAAGAATCTATTATGCTGATGACGCCTTACCGATTCCCTCATTACGGTAGCAGATCCTTCACATTCGTCCAGGATGACGATTAACGTTTCCCTCCTCACTACAATAGCAAATCCTTTGCTGTTATTTCGTATTACACCTAACGGAAATCATATGCTTCGGCTTTTAACTCACAGCTAACGGTTAACAGCTAACAGCTGATAGCTGACAGCTCACAGCTGATAACTTTTATCTTCTTACTGCTTTCCTCACCACGAATACAGATCCTTCACATTCGCTTCGGATGACGACTGACGTTTCCCTCATCATGACACCTTACCGTCTCCGGTCATTCTGAACGGGGGCAAAAATGCTTTGTGAAAAAGCAGGGAAACGGGACGGTGAAATGGAGTGAAGAATCTATTACCCGGATGACATCTTACGGCTTCCCCTCACCACGAACACAGATTCTTCCCATTCGTCCAGGATGACGATTAACGTTTCCCTCCTCACTACAATAGCAAATCCTTTGCTGTTATTTCGTATTACACCTAACGGAAATCATATGCTTCGGCTTTTAACTCACAGCTAACGGCTAACAGCTCACAGCTTGTAGCTGACAGCTCACAGCTGATAGCTTTTATCTTCTTACCGCTTTCCTCACCACGATAACAGATCCCTCATATTCGCTTCGGATGACACCTTAACGTCAACTTATCCCCGCCCACATAAAAATACGGTACCCATCATACCTGACGGATACCGTACTTTCTGTTTCTTATACTATTCCCTTGTCTTTGCTTTCCGGGTTACGCTTCCGGTGAAATATGGGAACCGTACACATCACGGTAGTCACCCTTTTCTTTATTGCTTTCATTATTGACACGGACGCGTTCCACCTTATGCCGGTCATTATCCTTGCCGGAAATACGGTCGACACGGGTGCGGTCCAGATCCTTTATCCGATTGATTTCAGGATCGAATTCACCGATGGCTTTTGCCATATCGCTGTCAATGGGTGCGCCGTTCTGCAGTGCGCGGTAAATAATGGCCGCAAATTCATAGCGGGTCATGGTACGGTCACCTTTGAACTCTCCATCCGGATACCCTTCCAAAAGACCTCTGTCCGCCAATGATTTCACATAAGAATATGCCCAGTGGTCTTTAGGCACATCGGGGAAATTAACATCCTTCATTACCGATGTCCCAGACTGCATGGCTCCGCGCATAGCTTTAATCTCAGCACTCTGCGCCTTGACAATCGCTTTCAGGTCTTCTACTTCCTTGGCCAAAGCTACCCGTGAGGTAGATACATGGTTGCCCTGTCCCAGCTTCACGCTGACTCCGGCATTCACCATGTTTTCTCCTCCACCGAAGGAGCCACCTACGCTGAACATGGTATCTTCATTAGGACGGTAGAATGCGCCTACCGATACGGCATGGGCATCTTTATAGTTGCCATAGCCGGCTGCCACATCCCACTTGTCATCCGGGTCGAAGTCCAGCGGGTGGAGGGCTGCCAGTGCTGCCGCTCCCGCTCCTACACGGTTCACACGGGTTCCCAGTTCATTAACGGCTCCTCCTATATTGTTGATTGTCTGGTTTGTTTTCCACAGCTGTCCGCCATTCACGGCGTCAGTGCTGTTTGCGCTGATGTCTCCAGCTGCTACGTTGGTGATTTTCTTGTTCCCTGCGTTGATGCCGCTGTTGTCGATTTTCACGTCTCCCACGGTCAGGGTGTTGGTGGTCACACTGTTCAGGCCTTTGAGATCTTTGGCCATGCGGACTTTCAGGTTGTTATTGCCGTCGGATACGACGCCGAGGTTGTCTTCTGTGGTCAGTTTGTTGGTGTCTGTAATCCCTCCGACTACGTTCACCTGTTCATTCAGTTTCTTCTTGATGACCGCTCCTGTATCGCCGCCGTATTTCATGCCGTCATTTAGGGTAGCCACTTCTTCTTTGGTGCCATCGGGTTTCTCGTATACGATACGGGTCGTGGTCGTCCCCGGCGCGCCGTCTACTCCGGGTTTGCCGTCACTGGTAACGGAGATGTTTGTCGTCTGGCCGTCGTTACCATTAATACCGATTTTACCATTTTTGCCGTCTTTACCTGCAGCGACGATTGTTTCGGTCTTCAGGTTCTTGTCCATTTTGACGGTGAGGTTTCCGTTTGAGTCGGCAAAGGTTTTGATGTTTTCACCGGAGTATTCGGAGGCAGCTTTTGTCCCTTCTCCCTTGATAGTGACTTTTTCTCCCAAGTTCCGGTGGAATTCTCCGTCATTACCGGCAAAGTCCATGCCTTTATTTGTCAGTTCCGTGGATGTGTTGGTAATCTTATTGTCCACTTCTTTAAGCTGGTCTTCTGTGGCCGCCTGCCCGCTGGTGATGTTGTTCGGATCCCAGGTTTTGTTGGTCAGTTCGTTAACGGTTCCGTCTTTCCCGTTGATTTTCACTTTTCCGGCATCAATGTTTCCTGTCGTGCCGTCAATGGTGACTTTGTCTCCGGCTTTGATAATGCCTGTTGTACCGTCGATGGATACCTGTTTGGACGGATCGCTTCCCAGTGTCACTTTGTCGCCGAGTCCGATAGTATATTCCGTGCCGCCTGCCGCATTAGTACCTTCGGTGATAGTTACATTGCTGTCTTTGGCTTTGACGGTCGTATGTTTAGCAGCTTCTCCAGCAACGGTATTCAGTTGGTTTACATTAACCGCGTCTGTGCCATTGACACCGGCCGCCACGTTGGTGATTTTGTTGCCGCCGTTGTCAAGGCCGTTTTTGGTCAGGGATACGGTGTTTCCGGCCGCTCCGTTATTGATCGTAACGCCGTTATTATTCATGACCGTATCGCCGGTAGTCACGCTTTCAAGACCTTTCAAGGCTTTGGCGAGACGGACTTTCAGGTTATTAGTACCGTCAGATACCACGCCGATATTGTCATCTGTCGTCAGCTTGCTTTCGTCTCTAATGCCTCCGACGACGTTCACCTGTTCGTTCAGTTTCTTCTTGATGACCGCTCCTGTATCGCCACCGTATTTCATGCCATCATTTAAGGTAGCCACTTCTTCCTTGGTGCCGTCCGGTTTCTCGTATACGATACGGGTCGTGGTTGTCCCCGGCGCGCCGTCTACTCCGGGTTTGCCGTCACGGGTAACGGAGATGTTTGTCGTCTGGCCGTCTTTGCCATTGATGCCGATTTTTCCGTCTTTGCCGTTTTCACCTGTAGCGACGACGGTTTCGACTTTCAGGTTTTTATTCATCTTCACGTCGATTGTCGTATTTCCGGCAGGGTCTTGCGTGATAAAGGTTTTAAGGTTTTCCCCGCTGTAGTCCGTATCGGCCGCGGTACCTTCTCCTTTCACGGTTATCTTAGAGCCTAATTTATTGGTCTGTACACCACCTACATTGGCATCGAACTGCAAGCCTTTGTTAATCACATCATCCAATTTGGATTTGGACGCGATGTCCTTTAATTTTACAGTTTCTTTCTGGCCTGCATGGTTTTTATCTTCTACGGTGAGATCGATATCGCCGTTGGTATCGACCGTATAAGACCCGTCCGCACTGGATGCGTTTTGTACCAGCCGATAATCGGTGGCATTAGCACCTTGTTTCTTCACTTCATCGCTGACGACCTTCAACTGGTCTTCTGTCGCGCCACGGCCGGATACGACATTGGGATTTTGAATATTCCAAGTCTTATTATCAAGACCTGTTACATAATTACCGGTTTCATTAGCTCCGGCTGCGTTAGCCACTGTTTGACCGCCCATGGTCACACCGCCGGCTTTCACTGTATCCGTAGCGGTTACCGTTTTCACGTTAATGTCCTGGTTGAGTTTTACGCCGATTTTCGTATCGTCGCCGGTTTGGGTAATTTCCGTCGTAATGTTATTATCGCCGTTAACGGTGACTTTAGAACCTAATTTGTTCGTTTTTTCGCTGTTATTATCCGCGTCGAAACGAAGGCCTTTATCTACTTCTGAGGTTACCGCATAGAGCTGGCTGCCATTGATGGCATCGGTAGAAGTCGCGGAAATACGGCCGGCCGCCACATTGGTAATCGTCCGTTCACTGCCTGCCTTGCCTACACTTACTGTGGACGCCGGATTTACTCCTGCGAAATTATGTGCTACGCCATTGATTGTTGCGGAGGGTGTCGCCACAGCAGCTGCTGTTTCTGAACCATTGCCGATAGCCACGGCATTTTCATTGGCCACTTTTGTATTATTGCCAAGAGCAACACCATTCTTCCCCGTCACGGATGCACTGCTCCCCAGGATCATAGCCCCATCAGCAGAAGCTGTGGAATTATTCCCCACCACATAGGCATTATCCGTTGTGATGGTATTCTTATAACCGAAAGCGCCTGCCGTACTTCCTTTCACCGTACCGGCAGTAACCTTCTTAATTTTATCGCCGTTGGCTTCTGTCGTTTCCGTAATGGTGGCGGAACCAATCGTATTGCCGCCACCGATAGCATAGGAATTATTCCCATAGACTTTGTTATCTGTACCGACAGCTGAAGAAGCCGCACCGGACGTGGTGCCGTCCGTCATATCAAAGCCGACCGTATTCGTATCGCCCAGAGATGTGGACTTATCTCCATAAGCACCCGCCTGGCTGCCGATGGCAAGAGAATTCTTTCCCCAGCTCCGCGCTATGACACCGATGCTGGTGCTTGCAGCTCCTTTTGACATCGAATTGACACCAATCGCCGTGGAACCGATACCGAAGGACTGGGTCATCGCGCCCATGGCTATACTAGCTGCCCCAATAGATGCGGTGTTCGACCGATACGGGCTGGTGCTGAGGGCGGCGCTCCCCAATGTCGTCCCGGGATATAACGCTGCCGTTTCCCGCTCAAATTTATTCTGCGCCCCGGCAGCCCAAAAACCGGGAACTGCCGCTTGCAGATCGGATTTTACCAGGTCAACGTCATTGCCCCCAATGGCAATGGAGGAATGTCCAATAGATTTCACATCTCCACCGATAGCCATGGCCTGCGTACCATAAACTTTTGCCATACTGCCGATGGCTATCGACTGTGAATATCCAGCGGCATCTGCCGGGTTGGTAGTGCCCTTTCTGATGATGTTTGCTTCCGCCCCGGAACCAAGAACCACATCGCCCCGGGAGCCGTAAGAATGAGCTTCCGATCCCATGACAACGGCGCCGGAGCCATCCTCACCATGGTACTTGGATACCGTACTCGTCGCCTGGCGGCCGATGACGATATCCCCGTTTTCCGTCGCTGTTGCATTATTCCCGATGGCGATGGTGCTCGCAGTAAACTGATCACTGGCCCGCTTCTGACCTAAAGCCTGGGCCCCCCGTCCTATGGCAACACTGTTTTCAGCAGTCGCTCCTGACTTTGCCTGCAACCCTGCCACAAAAGAATTCACCCCATCAGCCTCTGTCAAGGTTCCGACAGCGGTAGCATGGCCTGCGGTCGCCTTAGCACTGTCACCTATCGCCACGCTGTCACCGCCGGTAGCGGAAGCACCCGGCCCATACTGCGTATTTGCCTCCACCACGCTCGGCATCAGGCATCCGGTAAGGGCAAGAGCACACAGAAATGCATGGAAAGGCAGGCTCTTTTTTTCAGAAGCCACCCCCCCCATTTTTTCCATTGCTACCGGCAATTTCTGAAACCACTACATAGCAGCGCTTCACCCGGCTCCAAATGACTTTGTAAATCTGATTCATAATTTTCCTCCCTCATAAATTTCATCCTTAAAAACAGATGATGGGATATACTCCAAAAACAGGAGTTACCATTCATCAATCAAAATCATTATAGTTCAAAACTCCCATAAATCAAAGAACAATCACTTTTATCAAAACAACCGGCTTCTATTTTATATGTAATGAATTATTTACCGGCTGCGATATGCGAACCGTATATGTCGCGGTAATCACCCTTTTCTTTATTGCCTTCATTATTGACACGGACGCGTTCTACTTTATTCCTGTCATTATCTTCGCCGGAAATACGGTCTACCCGGAAACGATAAGCTTCTCTTACCTTTTCCATCTCAGGACCAAATTCTTCCATAGCTTTACCCATATTTCCATCAACAGGCGCCCCATTCTGCAGCGCGCGGTAAATAATGGCCGCAAATTCATAGCGGGTCATGGTACGATCCCCTTTGAATTCACCATCCGGATAGCCTTCCAAAAGACCTCTGTCCGCCAGTGATTTCACATAGGAATAGGCCCAGTGGTCTTTCGGCACATCGGGGAACTCTACATTCCTTACAGGCTGTCCCGCCATCTGTCCGATGATCTGCCGGAACTGTTCATTTTGCGCTTCCAGACGGGTAACCGCATCTTTCAGGTCAACAATTTCTTTTGCCATAGCTACTTTGGATGTAGACACATGGTTGCCCTGTCCCAGCTTTACGCTGACTCCGGCATTCACCATGTTTTCTCCTCCGCCGAAAGAGCCTCCCACGCTGAACATGGTGTCTTCATTGGGACGGTAGAATGCGCCTACCGATACTGCATGGGCGTCTTTGTAGTTGCCGTAGCCGGCTGCCACATCCCACTTGTCATCGGGGTCAAAGTCCAGCGGATGGAGAGCCGCCAGTGCTGCCGCTCCCGCTCCTGCACGGTTCACACGGGTTCCCAATTCGCCTACTTTATTGGTTACATTTTTTATATCCTGCGTGGAAGCGATGCCGGAAACGGAATAAGTGCTGCCGTCATTACGGGTGAAGTTCAAGGTATTCCCGTCAAGTGCTGCGGATGATGTATAACGATCCTTCAGGCCGGTGATGGTCGCTGTCGTTCCGTCATTATTTATCAAGGTAGCACTGCCTGTACCATTCGCAGCATAGGTAGCCGTGCCGCCGGTTACTACCGTGTCTTTGGCATTGACGGTATATGTCGTCGTATTCCCGGTTTTCTTGGATGTTACGGTTACATTGTCTCCCGCTTCTACCTTTGTCTTTTCAATTCCCAGACTGCTTGTATCGACGGACAGGTTATATCCGACTTTCTTGCCGTTTTCCACTTTATCCGTAATCTTTACTGTCCCGTCCGTAGATTCCATCTTGGGTCCGCTGACAGTGTATTCTTTCCCGCCGTCGGCATTGGTGCCTTCCGTTACGGTTGCGTAATCTCCCGCTTTCACGGTGGTATGTTTCTTTTCCGCCGCTTCTGCCTTGGCTTCCACTTTCTTCAGCTGTGCCACATTGACAGCATCGGTATCTGCCGCACCGGCCGCTACACCGGTGATCTGGCGGGTGATACCTTTGGACGCATCGCCTACAGAAACGGCGTTTGCTGTCGATTTCCATACGCCTGTCGTATCGTTGGAATGATCGGCACCGGAAATATCATAACCGATTTTACCTTTTTCCGTGGACGCCACAGAACCGCTTCCCAGCGCTACCGCATCGGATACAGACGCTTTCGCACCCTCACCCATAGCTATGGAATTTTCTGCAGCGGTTTCTACAATGCCGCCGGAAACAGCAAAACTGTTCCGTGCATTTGCCTTGCTATTATATCCCATGGCGGTAGAATAGTCACCTTTCGCCTCTGACAATCCGCCGCTCGCCAAAGACCAGTTGCCTGCCGCTGTCGTACTGCCACCCATGGCTGTAGAACCGACACCGGTAGCCTGTGTCTTACTCCCCATCGCCGTGGAAGCGATTCCGGAAGCAGTGGTATCTGTTCCCAGGGCGGTAGATGACTGTCCTTCCGCTTTTGTATCACTTCCCAAGGCTACCGACCAAGTCCCGGACGCTTCCGTGTCCTTTCCTAATGCCACGGAGTCCTGCCCGGTCGCCTTCGCCTTATCACCGCCCGCTATAGCATGTGCGCCGCTGGCTACGGATTCAAAGCCGAATGCGGTAGGAGCCCCGCCGGTAGCAATCGTACCGCTGCCCATGGCGGTCTGTGCATGGTTCCCCGCCCCCGGCTGTCCGGAGGGGGCGCCGGCCTGTGTATTGTAACCTAATGCGACCGACTCAAGACTGTAGGCCTTCGCGCCGTGACCGATCGCCACAGTCCCTTGATTTTCAGCCAAAGTACCTGCACCGATAGCAACAGACCCCCATCCCTTCGCCTGCGCATTATTGCCTACGGCAAAAGAGAAGTCGCCCGACGCATTCCCGCCGGTCAGCGCCGTTGCTTTCAGACCGCCTGCCTTGGCAGCCACACCGACTGCCAGCGCACGATCACCGGTGGCACCGTCATTATTATAGTTTTCATCACTGCTGTTGCCCTTCACGGAAAAGAAATGAACTTTCGCAGCATCAGCGGCAGCTTTTACCGCTTTCAACTGTGCCACGTTGACGGCGTCGGTATCTTCTTTCCCTGCCGCCACGTTGGTGATCTGGCGGGTAACTTTCGTATTTCCTGCCGCATCACCGACAGACACAGCGGAAGCCGTCGATTTCCATACGCCTGTCGTATCGGAGTTATGATTTGTGCCGGAAGCGTCATACCCCACGGTGCCCTTATCAACGGAAGCGACAGATCCACTGCCGAGTGCCACGCCGCCTGCCACGGTCACGTTGGCTTCACTGCCGATGGCTACAGCATTCTTCACGCTGGTACTGGTACCGTTTTGAGACGAACCGATGACAACGCTGCCGTCGGCACCTGTCAGTGTTCTCTTATCCCCAAAGACAACAGCGCCATTGGTGTTAGTTACATTATTTTCAGAACCGATGACGGAGACGTTGCTTACCCTGTCTGCCGTATTCTTATAGCCGTCAATCAGATTGTATTTGCTGATATTACCCCTCGTACCTTTTAAAGTATTATTGACACCGACAATCTGGGATGCCTGCGCCCAGTCGGCCGTATTGCCGCCGCCAAGAGCCATTACGGCGCCGCCGGATTCATTGTCTTGGATTGCTTTACGCAATTTCGCCGACATTTCATCAGGTGTATTGGCACCGCTGGCCACGCCGGAAATATTCTTGATAGAATTGGTAATATTATTGCCAGCCCCGAAAATCAAAGAACCGTTGCTGTTTTCCGTCGTATTGGCCAAACCGACAATGCTGTTGGCTATGCCGCTGTATTGGCCATATCCCTTCGTACGGATACTGTTCAGCGACCCGACAACACTGGCCCCGAAGTTCTGCCCCGTATACATTCTGTTAAATCCGCCGGATCCGTTAAAGTCGCCGGACGCAATAGAATAGGCACCCACCATCGTGCCGAAGACAGCCTTGTTATAGCTGTTGCTTCCGATAGTCGTCATATTGACAACTGTGCCTTCACCGTTCGTATTCGCATTGATCGATGTTCCGCCCATTGTACCCGTATAGGTATGTGCGCCGATCTGCACGCTGCCCGTACGGGCATAGGCATTCGTGCCAATAGCAATGCCCGTGGCGACACGGTCTTTATTAATCGGATTGTTATAAGCACCGGATATGGATGCAGGCCAGTTGCTCCGGTCAAGGCCGAGCTCCGCTTCCTGGCGGCCGCCACCGTTTAATACATAGGCCTTCTTGCCGATGGCAATACCGCCAACCAGATCCACGTTGGAAGCAACATTCGCTCCGTCGCCGATGGCGACCGTACTGGTGGAATCGGCCTTGGCACCGCTGCCGACAGCCACGGATCTTATCCCTGTCGCCTGTGCACTGTAGCCACCTGCAAAGGCTCCTTCTTTAGTAGCACGGCTTGCCGCGCCTATGGCGGGGGCGGTGCACTCACATTCCCTCCACGTCAAT
>OBYP01000812.1_pt1 | contig 22433 bp, 15 predicted proteins | sample 1501461 | NCBI WGS metagenome assembly OBYP01 (sample SAMEA2580201, study PRJEB22360) | human gut metagenome | biome: human gut; feature: human-associated habitat; material: faeces | place: Denmark | collected 2008/2010 | reverse complement strand
CGCAGTAAGTACCAACCCCGCCGCAAGGAAAAAAGCCGCCGCCAAAACCAATACCCGCGTGGCCCGCAACAGGCAGGAGCGCGTTTCCGCTCCCAAGCAGCCCGTCTCCAACCGCAGGCTTTACGTGGGCAACCTTTCCTATGAAGCGACGGAAAGCGACCTTGAAGACGTATTCAAGGGCATCGGGGAAGTCAGCTCCGTGGAAATCATTTACAACCCCCGCACCCACAAGTCCAAGGGCTATGCCTTTGTGGAAATGAAGAAGATGGAAGATGCCGTCCGTTCCGTGGACATCCTCCACAACCAGCCCTTCATGGGCAGGAACCTGCTGGTCAGCGGCGCCAATGAACGCCAGGAACAGTCCCGGCAGCCCCGCGAAACCCGCGAGCCCCAGGAAGAACAAGTTTCCATGGAGGAAGTGAAGGAAACCTCCACTCCCCTGCTCCAGCCGGAAGCTTCCGCTCCCCAGGCCCAGGAACAATAACCGTTTTATCATGCAGAAGCCGGCCTTTGGAAAAAGGCCGGCTTCTTGCGTTTACAGGACGACGCGTTTTATCCCTCTTTCACAAAATCCTCTTTCGCCCTCCGCCTTCTCTTTCCGGAAAACCTTCGGCCTCGCCCCGGTCAAAAACGTGCAAAACCATGCAGCCCACACGCTTGCGCCTATGCCGCCACGGACTGGAAAAACTTGAAGCCCCGTGTCCCCCTTCCCGGCGACGGAATGAGAAAAGGACCATGACCGTCACGGCAATCCCCAGGCTCCGCGCAGGCGCAGGTATTCCTTGGCGGGCAACAGGATGTAAAGGGGATGCCGGGAGGGGTCCAGCCATGCGATCATGGCTCTCAAATTTTCCTCGCTCATGGCGGTGCACCCCGCCGTGGGAGCTCCCCCATCCCTGCGCCAGATATGGAAGAAGATGGAGGAACCGGCCCCCGGCACGGGTTTTTCCCGTCCGGATGCGGCATTATGCCGGATGAACAGTTTCAGGCTGTGGGCGTAATCGTTCAGCTTCATCTGCTGCTTGAACTCCCACGGCGTGACGGGGTCATGCTTCAGCACGAAGTGCTGGTTGTACAGCGGAGAAGCGGGATCATCCACCCACATGTCCCGCGGCGTGATGCGGCGGTACGGCATGGAACGCTTCTTCTGCGGAACGGGAACGGTGCCATACACGCCCCCCAGCTCAAAGATGCCGGCGGGAGAGCGCAAGTCCCCCTCCTTCTTCACCGGACCGCCGGAGGGAGGCATGCTGACGCCCCTGCCCCACACCAGACCGGCCTTTCCCAGACGCGCCGGAAACGGACCTTTCACCATCACCCAGCCGCGCGGCCCCTTCTCCAGAAGGCTCAATTGCACATGGGAGCTGTTCCAGCCGTCCGCGGAACCCACAATCACCTGGCTGCAATCCGCGGGAAGAGCCGCGGCCGAAAAACAGAACGCCGCCAGCATGCACAAACACAGGTATACTGCCTTCATGGGCCGTAGCATAACGGCGCCGCTCCGGAAAAAAAGCAAATACTCCGTCTCCGCAGCCGCACCGCTGAACGGAAAACTTCCCTAGTTCAGCGGAAGAACCTCGTTCAACAGGGATTCGATGCCTTCCTTGGCAAAGCGGGAATACAGGTACAGCTTCTTGGCCTCCATGTACTTGCCCAGGGCGGAACCCACTTCTCCCGCGTTCCTGCACTTTTCCGCATCATTCAGCAGGTTCACCAGGGTACTCGCCTTCGTCGTCAGGTCCAGATACTGGGCGTTCAATTCCTGGTCATTGATGAACAGCTCCTGGTCCTTGGAACGGAGCTGCTGGAGTTCCTCCCAGGCGCCGTACACGTCCTGCATGGCTTCGCGCTGGCGCGCCGCGCCCAGAGCCCGTTCAATAACGGCCATCTTGCCAAGGTCCTCCACAAACTGCTTCTGGAGTTCCGGATCATCCTTCACCAGAACGGCGAATTCATGCTGGTTGTCAAAGATGCGGCGGTAATTCTTATTCTTGTGGAAGCGCTTGAAGTCCTCCAGCGCGTGGGACTGCTGACCGGCGGCCATCATGGCGTTCCGCAGCGGAAGAAGGCGGGGGTTCTTGGGCCAGATTTCAATGGCGCTCTTCAGGCATTCCTCCAGCTTGGCCCGGTCACCTCTGGCGAGGGCTTCCTGGCCCTGGGCGATATAGGCGTCACTGGCGAACACGGCAGCGCTGATGGCGGATTCCGCACGGCCCGTGCTGAAATCCCGGGAGGTCTTCTTGAGGTTTTCCACCAGGGTGAGGGCTTCCTCGTAATCCTTGCCGTTCATCAGCTCAAACAGCTTTTCCACGTCCCGCTTGAAGGCGTACAGCTTCTGCTTCTTTTCATACGGGAACGTGTTCACGGCGGGCATGAACTCCCCGATCAGCAGCGCCTCATTCAACCGTTCCAGGGCATCCACGTAATGATGGGAATCAACCAGGTTGTTCACGGCCTTCATGTGGCGGTCGGAATCACGGGCCAGCTCCCGGGAAAGGTTGTCCAGAATGGCGACGGTGGGCGGGGTGCCCAGCGTTCCGCTGAACATCTTGGCGGCGTCCGAATTCTTGTCCAGCCGCAGCTTGGTATCCCCGTCATTGAACAGGCGGCTGTAAATGCCGCAGCCTATGGAAACATGGTCGAAGCGCCGCTGCGCGAACAACTGAACCAGCGTGGACTGGAAAACGATCTTCGCTTCCGTCACCGTCAGCACCTGTTCACTCTCCAGCTTCAGCTTGCGGGCCTCCATTTCCACCATGCGCTTTTCCAGGTACTTGTAGCGTGGGTTGTTCTTGGCCGGATTATTGGCAGAAGTGCCCTTTTTCCCGCCCTTCTGGTTGGAGGGAGAGCCGGAGCTGGTGGTCACGCCGCTCTCCATGAGGCTCATTTTCTGGGCATTGCTGCGTATTTCCCTCTCCATCGCTTCAAGCATCTTCCCCTTGTTCTTTCCATTGCTCTTGGCCTGCCATGCGGTGTAGATAGCCTGGCAGAGGGCATCGGAAACGCCACCGTCCAGCGGATTGCTGGAAGCGGCGGTCAGCAGGTCCACCACCTGCCGCACCACGTTGTCCGCCATCAGCTTTTCCTTGCGCATGGAAAGCGTCTCATGAAGCTTTTCAAAAATCTTCTGGTACTCCTTCGCATCCTCCGTGCTTTCCTCCGGCTGGCTCAGGTACTTATTGAAGCGCGCCTCAATTTCCCGGAAACTGCCCATGTTCAGCGTTGTTCCGTTGATGGTCACGGTGCCGTCCTGGGGATTCAGGAAAGGAATTTCATTGCCGTACAGGGACTTGGCATCTCCCTGCCGGGAAGGCTGGTAGGCATTCGGCTGCGCGGCAGGCGGGGAGGAAGGGGGCGCGGCAGGCGCACCGCCGCCGGAAGCGGGGGGATTGTACATCATCTGCCCCAATGCGGGAACCGCGCAGGCCAGGGTCAGGAGAAAGCAGCTTTTCATGGGGCGGGGAAGGTTGTTCATTTAGGCTGAATGGATGTGGCTACGCATACGCCGCGCACCTTCGGATTGACGTCTTCCACCCGGAACTCTATTCTGTATTGCTGGTCCCGGTTGATGTTCAGTCCGTTCCTGGCTTCCGCAGAAACACAGACGGGAATAATGTACTCACGACCGGAAGCGTCCCTGTACAAAAAGGAAATCAGCTCGGACTCGCCGCGCGGAAAACGGTCGATCACCGTTCCGTCCAGCGCATAGTTGTTATTGGAAAGCTGGGAGGCGTTCGCCGCCAGGATATCCAGCGGAATATCCGACCCCGCCTGCGGCTTCTCCCTGGCACGGAACACGACAAACCCCACGATGACGGCCAGCACAAGAACAGCCGCGCCGGCCATCAGCATCGGCGTGGATGATGAGGAACTCTTCTTTTTTGCTGCACGTCGTCTCGCCATAACTTTTGATGGAAAAAGTATATAACGAACTCCGTGCAAGTGCACGCATTAAATTACAGCTCCCAGCGCGAGCGGCGGATTCCCGCGTAGGAAGCCGCAATGCCGCATGCAACATGCACGCCCAGAACAATGTAACAGGTCAGCGCGGGCGTCAGGTCCGTATCCAGCACATTCTTGACGGCGTTGTACACGTCAGATTTCAGGGCGGAGATGCTGCCGGACCACGCCCAGTATGCGGAAATGAAGGGCCGTATGAAGCCCTCCACCTGTTCCGGAAGGGCCAGCACCGCTCCGGAAAGGGGAAGCTGGAAGCCCACCAGGTAAATGCTCAGGAGGGAGGCCTGGTCCGCACTCCGGGCCAGGGAGGAAATGCCCAGGCATACAAAGGTCATGGCGGCATCCGCCAGAATCAGGAACAGCAGGTGCGTCAGGCCCCCGCCGCGGTCCCAGAAGAAGTCCACAAAGGCGAACATCCAGACGGACTGCACCAGCACCAGAACGCTCAAGTAGGCCAGCTTGCTCCCCAGGTACGCGGAGGGCCTCATTCCCGCGTATTTCTCCTTTTCCATGATGGCCCGTTCTCCGGCCACCTCCCGGGCGGCGTTGTTGGAACCCATCAGGCCCAGCAGAATCACCTCGAACATGATGATGCCGGAGACGGCGGAACCCGTCTTCATGTTCAACTGCTGGGCTTCCATGTCCTTCTGGATGGTCTGGACGTCCTGCGTGGCGGAAAGGCCCACGATCTGCCCGGTCCCCTTGTCCGTGAACATGGCTACCAGCACCGGGAACAGCAGCACCATCACCAGTTGAAGAACCAACTGGGAACGGTCGCGGAAAAAGATGCGCCAGCGCCGTCCCAGCAGGCAGAAGAACTGCGTGAAGAATCCCGGAACCTCCGGAATGGCTTCCGCCGCGGCCTCCGGGGAATTCCCGTTCCCTTCCGCAGGCGCAGTTTCCCCGGAATCGCTCCGCACGGCGTCCCCCTTTTCCGTTCCGGGTTCCTCGGGAGCCTTCTCCGCCTCCACGTTGCTGCGGACGGCATCAGGGTCCGGCAATTCTCCGGAAAGAATCTTCTTCTCCCTTTCCTGTTCCAGGCGGGAATAATAGGAATCCCGGTGCTTGCCCCACGAACGGCACCAGGAGGGGCCTTCACGGTCCTGGAGCTTCGGATAAATCTCTTCCAGCGAGGAAACGCCGAAGTAATGCAGCATCGTCTTCGGAGAACCGTGATAGGCCACGCAGCCCTGGTGCATGACCAGGATGGAATCATACATGTCCAGGTGGGAAAGGCTGTGCGTGACGGAAATGACGATGCGGCCTTCCGAACGGGAGATTTCATGCAGGAGGTCCACAATATCGTGCTCGGACCTCGGGTCCAGGCCGGACGTCACCTCATCGCAAATCAGCAGGCGCGGATTGGACACCAGCTCCATGGCCAGCGCCAGGCGGCGCTTCTGGCCGCCGGAAAGAATCTTCACATCCCGGTCCGCAATCCCCTCCATCCCCGTTACCTCCAGGGCATTGTCAATGCTGTCGTCCAAATCGTCCACGGAATCGAACCGGCAGCGGAGCCTGGCGGCGCTCTCCACGTTCTCATCCACGCTCAACTGGTCATAGGCAATGCTGAACTGGGGAACGAACCCGATTTCCGACGGCTCGAAGTCCTCTTCCGCCAAATCATGGCCGTTCCAGAAAAAACGTCCGTCCGTTTCCGCAATCATGCCCGCAATCGCCTTTAACAAGGTGGTCTTTCCACAACCGGAAGGGCCAACAACAGCCATAAAATGCCCGCGAGGCACATTAAAACTAACATTGTCCAATAATTTCAAAGGACCATCCGGTGTTTCTATTTCATATGTAATGCCGTCCGCCTGCAACATGGTTCTTTTACTCTAGCGTATCAACTTCCGCATCATCAAGGAAAATCGGGCATCAGTGTTTTATCTTGCCGTAAACGAAGAATATGTTATTCAAAAACTTTCCCTTTAAGGCATTTCCCCAATTAAAATCAAATGGTTTTCCCCCGCATTCTTGCTTTAGCCGCCTTGCTGGCCCCCCTGGCGGCCGCCGCCCGGCCTCCATCCGCGGACCAACCCCGTTTTACCGCCGTCCTGGATGATTGGCGCATTTCCTATATGGACGAACCCGGCCATGTCCATCTCGGAATCTCCATCATGCTGCAAGGCAAAGGAACCTTCGTCATTCCTTCTTCCAGGGAAGGGCAGCTCACGCGCCTGGCCATGCAGGATTCCACCGGAAAAGAAATACCCTGCAATCCCTATCAGCCATGGGGAACGCCCGGCAAGCTCAATCCTTCCCATGTCACCGGGTCCCACTCATCATCCTCTCCCGGTTCACCCTACAAAACCCTGCAATTCTCCTGCGGATTCAGGGAGCTTCCGGCCCCTCAATCGGAATGGCTGCGCATCCGCGGGACCTGGACCGTCCAGTTCTGCCCGGAACCGCAGCGGCTGATGCTGAAGCAAACGGTCAAACCGGCGGAAGAACCCCAGACTTTTTATCTGGACCTTCCGGAACCGAACGTCCGGGAGGACAGCGACATCGCCCGGGCCGATTCCGCCAGCAACACTGCTTCCATTCAGCTGAAAACCAACGAAGAGCGGACCACCCTCTCCTGCGAGGCGGAATTCCCCTCTTCCGCTTCCATTCAAGGCTTTGCCATTCTGGATTCCTCCGGACTCCCCATACCGGGCCTGCGGCGCGCCCATACGCCGGAAATCACAGAACATAAAGATGGTAAAACCAGCATTTCCTGCCTGCATGAAATGGAAGAAGGAGCGGGAAAACCATCCCCTTCCCTTCCCCGTGAATTGAATCTCGGCGTCGTTTACCTTCCCCGCAAACATTCACTGGATGTTCCCATTGACCTGGCCGTGAACCCTTCCCTCTCTCCGCCTTCCACTCCCCGGGAAGCGGTGAACAACCATGAATCCGGCCTCTCCGCACAACCGTCACCGGCTCTTCAGGTAAAATTATACAATTGGGTTTTCCATAAAGAAGGCCATGAACCCGTCTTCCTCGGCATTTACATTCATACGGATAAAAACCACGCCCTGCTTAATGATATGGAACAGCAGGGCGCCAGTTACATCAACCTTTCCACCCCCGGCGGAAAAACAGCCGTTCACTGCCGGGTTCATCCCCCCACATGGGGCACTTCCACCTACAATATGCTTTTTTTCCCTCTTCCCCGTTCACTGCCTCCCGGCGACAAGGGATGGCTGCTGACCGGGGAGCTCCGCGTGCCGGCCGGAGAGGTCCGGACAACTCCGGCCCGGACGATTTCCGCAGAACCGGGCAAACAATGGGCGATCGACGTTCCGGGGGCATCCGGAGATTATCCTCCCTTCCAGGTTCAGGCCACCCTCCTCAGCATCAAGCCCTCAGCAAAGGAATTCCGGGCCACCTTCAAGTTGAAGGGTCACCATGGAAATCCGCATTTCAGCGGCTTCCATGTGGAAGGGGGCATGCAGATCATGTCCAACAAGGACCCGGAGGATGAAACCGCGCAGCTCATCACCTATTCCTTTCCGCACTCTCCCGCTACTTTAAGCTGCTGTGTAAAATACATCGGCCGCCCAACCGTCATACGCCACCCCCTGAACATGCGCATCGGGCTGGGAGGCATCGTCCCGGACCCTCCGGAAAAATGACATTCCGCTTTTTTTCATGGCTTCCGTCCTGCTACGGAACCATGATGGAGGCATGATCCGGCAAGCGTCCCGGGAAGATTTTCCGGCAATCCTGAAGCTTCAATTACTCGCCTTCGGAGAAGTGGCGGAGCGGCTTGGACTCGCCAGCATCCCGCCTCTGGAACAAACCCTGGAACATTTGCGGGAAGAGGCGCGGAACAGCGTCTTCTTCAAGTATACGGAAAACAGCCGCATCGTCGGCTCCGTCAGGGGCTGTCTGGACGGCAAAAACGTCTGCCATGTCGGCAAGCTGGTTGTGGACCCGGCCCGCCGGAACAGGGGAATCGGCCAGCAACTCATGCTTGCCCTGGAAGAACACTTCCGCGGACAGGCAGCCGCCTACCTTCTGTTCACTTCGGCAGATACTCCTGAAACCCTGTATCTGTACCTCAAACTGGGCTATACGGAACTGTACCGGAAAGAGGCCGGAGGGATGACCACGGTGTTTCTGGAAAAGAAGGCGTGAGGGCGCCGGAAGCCCTCATTCCATCAGCTTCCACACAGCCAGCCGGGTGATGGAGCCTATCAGCAGAAGAGCCGCCGCAATTAGGAAGGGAGACCATCCCAGCGCCCCCGCAGCCAGCAGAAACGCCACGGCGCACACCAATAGAAAAGCATTGATGAACCGCATCAGGCTCCATTCCTCCGGATAGAGGGGCGATAGGCTGAAGGCATCCGCCAGCCTGTCCATCACGAATTCAAGAATTTCACTTTCCATCCATTCCCACATAGACTTAACTTTTTTACCGCAATTTGACCATCAATGATTTACCTGCACATGCAAGTAAAAGAATGGTCGGAGTTTTTCATGATGAAAGGGTTTTTCAAGGGCCCGGAGGCCCTTGTTCCCGGCAGCGCGAGCATCAGGCAACACAGGGGAATGGGGCCGCCCATTGCGTGGACAAAACAGGCATCCCGGCCTTCACGGACCCTATTCAGAACGGGAAGTCCGCATCGCCCACCGGGTCCACGGCCTTTTCCTCAAACTTCTTCACGGCTTTCTGCTGGGGATTCACGGCGCGGACGACGAGCGCGCGGGGCGGCATTTCCCGGCGCTTTTTGAACTCGCACTTTTCCTCGCACAGGTTGCAGGTATTCAGGCGCGCGCGTTCCTCAGGCCGTTCCGTGGTGACGGGGCAGGCATGTTCGCACGCGCCGCAGCCGATGCACAGGGAGGGGTCCAGCCTGGGCAGGCGGTGTTCCTGGCCGTCCCGCCCGATGTAGGGCACCGTATAAAGGGCCTTGGTGGGGCAATGCTCCGTACAGGCGCCGCAGTCCATGTCCTCCCGGGCAACCAGGCAGCGGCAGACGTAAAACCGGGCTACGGCGATGCGCGTGGTATCCTTCGTAATTTCCGCGGTATCCCTCTCCGCAGTAATGGGCAGCCTGCGAATGGCTCCTGTGGGGCAGACTTCCGCGCAGCGGTGGCAGTCGTACAGACAATACTTGGTGGAAAAATCCATCCGGGGCTTCATGAACCCTTTCAGCCCAAGCTGCAAATAGGCGGGCTGGAGCACATGGGTAGGGCAGTTGGCAATGCACATCTGGCAGCCGGTGCAAACATCCAGAAAACGTTCCAGGGAACCGGCTCCGGGAGGAAGAACGCACTGGGTGGGGTCCAGCCTCTGGGCGGCGTCGCCCCGGCATCCGGAAAGAGCCGCCGGAGCCAGGCCGGCCCAGGAACTGGCGGCGGGAGCTCCCGGCAATGAAGGGAACCGCGGCAGAAGAAGCGGGAGCGGGCGCCGGAGCGGTTTTTTTCTTCCTGGCGGGAATCAGGCGGCGGGTTTTGGCAAACCAGCGGTAGCGTATCCCCCCCTCGCTGCACGAACGCACGCAGTCATAGCATGCTACGCAGCGGGAGGCGTCTATTTTGTATTCCTTGAGGTTCAGGCACTGGGCCTTGCATGATTTGACGCATTTGCCGCATTTCTTGCAGGAGGCGGGATCAAAGCCCAGCCGGAAGAGGGAAACGCGGGAAAGCAGCCCCAGCAGAGTACCGACGGGGCATACCGTATTGCAGTACAACCGCCCTTTCCAGGCGCTCATGGCGACCACCAGGCCGAGCATGCCGGCAGAAGCCAGCAGAGCCGGGAGAGCCACGGGAAAATAATTCATCCGGACCAGGTCCGCGGAAGAACTGTCAGCCGCCAGCAGGTTATTGCTCCAGATGGCGGCAGGCCACGCCAGCACATACATGATGCGCCCGAAAATGCTGTACGGGTCCAGCCAGTTCAGGGAAAGTCCGGCCAGTCCCGTCACGCAGCAGGCGGCCAGCAAAACCAGAACCACATACCGCACCCACGGCACGGGGCGCGCAAACTTCAAGAAGCGCTTCGGCGCAATCCAGCGGCGGATTCTGAAAACGATGTCCTGGAGAATCCCCAGCGGACAGAGGAAGGAGCAGTACACCCTCCCGAACAGCAGCGTAAGCAGCAGCAGAACCGCCAGAATCACGGCGGAAACGGCCACCCCGTCCAGAGTCCCGAGCACGGATGGAATGAATTGCCACTGAGCCAGGAAAAAGGAGTCTTCCATGCCCTCTCCGCCGCCCGTCATGTTCGGCACGTTCCACGCGGGGATATGGTGCAGGAAAGCGTACGCAATCCCGAGGAAGAAGATGACGGCCACCGTCACGCGGAGCCACTTCAGCGGACTGACGAAAAAGGCTTTGATGACTGACATATTTATTTTAAACCCGCCGGAGGCGGAAAGTTGGCCCCCTTCGCGTCATCCGCAGGAGGGGGCGCCGCGTCAGGCCATGCTGATGCGGCGGATATTGAGCTTGGAAAGGTCGGCGGTGCCCAGCCCCATTTCTTCCCCAAGCTGCACGTGGCGGATCTTTCCGGCCTTGTTCAGCAGGGCCGCGCCTGCGGCGTCAATGGCTACGATGTCACGGGAAGCCAGAAGGGTTTTGCGCTCCACCAGGTCATTCGTGTCCTTCCCCACGGGGCCGTTGCGCACCATGGGCATGTAGGCGTCCAGCACGCACAGGTCCGGCTTGCGGAAATACACGGCGTCCGCGATGCACTGGTGCAGGTCGTTCTTATGCATGGCTCCACGGTCCCAGACGGTGCCCATCACGTTCTTCATGCAGGCGGTCATCTCGGAACCGCTGTGGTGCTTGAGCGGGGGGCAGGTGATATAAACGTCCGCTTCCAGCACGGCCTTGTGCACCTTGGCGGAGGTGAATTTTTTGGCCTTCGGGTTTTCCGTCTGCACGTACTGCCCTTCATTGCCGCCGTCCACCATCACGCCCCCGGCTTTTTCCACGGCCTCTTTCACGCCGCTGCCTTCATAGGCGCCGTTGTGGCAGCAGTGGTCGAATACCCTGACTTCCTTCGCCCCCGCCTGCTTGCACAGCTCCACCAGCGTGGCGACGGTTTCAGGATGGGTGTTGGAGCCGAATTCCGGAGCCTTGTTCCAGCCGATGTTGGGCTTGATCACGACGGTCTGGCCCGGCTTGACGAATGCCTTCATGCCTCCCAGCGTATCCACGGCCTTCCTGACCATTTCCGCACGGGTTCCGTTGCGGACGGCCACCAAGTCCGGAATGCCGGAAGCTGCCGAAGCTCCGGCCTCCTGGGCGAACAGGGAATCCATGTCCGATATGGCTGCCAGCGCCCCTACGGCGGCAGTCCCTTTTAGAAAAGTGCGTCTGTCAGTCATCTTCGTTGCAAAGTCAGTGGTTTATCCCCGCATGCAAAGGCATGTACAAGGTTTTATGCCTCTTCCTAACATACGCCTTGCTGAAAAACAACCTGTCATCATTCCTGCACGGGAATTTTTACAAACGAATTGTCATACAGGGGCGGCTCCTATAAAACCCGGTCATGAAATGTTCCCTGCTCAGCCGTCCCATGACCTGCACGCATGACTGGATCAGCCGCGTCGTCCTGCCCGGGGATACGGTCGTGGACGCTACGGCAGGCAACGGACACGACACGGTTTTCCTGGCCCGTCTGGCCGGCCCTTCCGGCCAGGTGCACGCCTTTGACGTGCAGGAGGAAGCCATTCGCGCCACCAGGGAGCGTCTGGAGAAAGAAGGGCTGCTCACCTCCGCCGTCCACCTCCATCTGGCCAGCCATGACCGCCTGGCGGAACTGGTCACCGGTCCCGTGAAGGCCGTCGTCTTCAACCTGGGCTACCTGCCGGGCGGGGATAAAAAAACGATCACCAGAACGGGCTGCACCCTGGCGGCGCTGGAACAGGCCGCCGCCCTCATCGCCCCGAACGGCCTTCTCAGCGTCATGTGCTATCCCGGCCACGAAGGCGGGGATGCGGAAGCGGAAGCCGTGGAGGATTTCCTTTCCCGCCTGCCGCACCATTCCTGGCGCACCGGCAAATACCAGCTCCTGAATACCGGAACTCCGGCCCCCTTCCAGATCTGCGCGTTCAGGCTGGACTGACCTTCCCCGTAAAAATACGGGAACAAGGCCAGTTCACCATCAAATGCCCGGAAAAACCATCAGTCCCGGCATTCCTTCATCCATTCCACCACCTGCGCCAGAGCCCGGGCGCGGTGCGACATGGAATTCTTCACCTCCATGGGAAGCTGGGCAAAACTCAGTTCATGGCCTTCCGGGACAAACAGCGGATCATAGCCGAACCCCCCTTCCCCGGCCGGTTCCGTCAGCATGTGGCCTTCCACGGAACCGGAAAACTCCGCCAGCACGCTGCCATTCCTGGCAAGCACCATCACGCAGCGGAACCGTGCGGAGGGCTTGTCCCCCGGCTTGACTCCGGCGCGCCGCAGTTCCTCCATCATGCGGAGGTTGTTCCGCGCGTGGTTCCCTTCCTCCCCGCCGAAGGAGGAGGACCAGACGCCGGGACGGCCGCCCAGCACATCCACCTCCAGCCCGGAATCATCCGCCAGCAGGACGCCGGGAATGCACCTGGAGGCGGAAAGCGCCTTGAGCGTGGCGTTCTCCGTAAACGTGACTCCCGTTTCATCCACGGGCGGAGCCTGGGGGTAGTCGGAAAGGTCCTTCACTTCCCATTCTCCGGCCAGCATGGCGCGGATTTCCCCGGTCTTGTGGGCGTTGCGCGTGGCAACCACCAGCAGAGGCAATTCTTGTTCCATCATCATGAATTTTTGCAGTTGAAAACCGTATGGAAGACCGCGTTCAGCAGTCAATTTCCAGGCTGACGGGGCAATGGTCGGACCCCGTCACGTCCGGATGGATGGCGGCGCCCTTCACCCTGGGAGCCAGCGGATTGGAAACGCAGAAGTAGTCAATGCGCCATCCGACGTTCCGGGCGCGGGCGCCTGCGCGGTAGGACCACCAGCTGTACCAGCCCGGTTCCTCCGGATGCAGGGCGCGGAAGGTATCCGTGAACCCGGCCTCAAGCAGCAGCGTGAACCCGGCGCGCTCCTGGTCGCTGAACCCGGCGGAAAAACGGTTCTCCCTGGGGCGGGCGATGTCGATCTCCTCATGGGCTACATTCAAATCCCCGCAGAAGACGACCGGCTTGGTTTCCGCCAAGGCCGCCACATACTTGCGGAACGCAGCATCCCACTGTTCTCGGTACGGGAGGCGCACCAGCTCGTTCTGGGAATTGGGGGTATAGCAGTTGACCAGGTAAAACTGTTCAAACTCCATCGTGCACACGCGCCCCTCCCGGTCATGCTCCGGCCAGCCGATTCCGGTGGACGTGGAAAGGGGCTGCACACGGCTGAGGATCAGCACGCCGGAATAACCGGCCTTCTCCGCCGGATTCCAGAGCTGGTGCGGCCAGGAGGAAATCCACAGGTCATTCACCTGTTCTGGACGCGCCTTGATCTCCTGAAGGCAGAGGACGTCCGGCTCCAGCGCCTCCACGGCGTCCCCCATTCCCTTGCCGAGGATCGCCCGCAATCCGTTCACATTCCATGAGACGAGTTTCATGCACGCATACTTCCCGTTTTTGCCGGCTCCGTCAAGCCCTCAAACACCCCCGCCCCGCACCCTTCCAGGGGACCGCTGAAAACCCTTCTTCCGGAATCATCCCCAGTCTTTTGCATGCCGCATAGAACAAGCGTTTTTTCTTGCCAGGACCGCCCCCTCATGCTTACTTAGATAGGCAAACACCCCGAGAGACACTCGAGAGTGGGTCTGTCGACCCGCTCTTTTTTGTCTATCCATCACACTCCTCCACACTCATGACAAACGATATCAAAGCTTTAATTGACTACTACGAGAGGGAAAAAGGGCTCTCCCGTGAAAAAATTCTTCTCGCTCTGGAATCCGCTTTTCTCTCCGCCTACCGCAAGATGGTTCCCGGCTCCGGCAGCATCAACTACCTGAGGGCTGAAATCAACGTGGACAAGGGGAAGGTGCGCATCTTTGCGGATCTGGAAGTGGTGCCGGATGAAGAATACTCCGACAAGTTCAACCAAATCCCCCTCTCCCTGGCCGTCAAGCTGGACCGGAACGCCGTCCTGCACGACCTGCTGCCCACCAACATCACGCCGAAGGGCTTTGGCCGCATCGCGGTACAGACTGCCCGCCAGACCATGCTCCAGAAGCTGCTGGATGCGGAAAAGGAAATGCTTTACGACGAGTTCAAGGACCGCGCCGGCGATCTGGTGACGGGCACCATCCGCCGCTTTGAAAAGGGGGACATCTTTGTGGACCTCGGCAAATTCGAGGGCGTCATGACCTCCCGCGAACGCGTGCCGAATGAAGACTACAGCGTCGGCGACCGCATGCGCTTCTACGTGGTGGAAGTGCGCACGGAAGCCCGCGGACCGGAAGTCATCCTCTCCCGCAGCCATCCGAATCTGGTGCGCCGCCTCTTTGAATCGGAAGTGGTGGAAATAGGCGACCAGACCGTAGAAATCCACGGCATCGCCCGTGAAGCGGGCTACCGCACCAAGGTGGCCGTCATCAGCCATGACGACAAGGTGGACCCGGTGGGCGCATGCGTAGGCATGCGCGGAGCCCGCGTCAAAAACATTGTCCGGGAGCTCAACAACGAAAAAGTGGACATCCTGGAATGGACGGAGGACCCCGTCATCTTCGTCCGGGAGGCCCTCAGCCCCGTGGAACCGCGGGAAATCACCGTGGACGAGGAAGCCAAAAAAATCTTCGTCATCGTCCAGGACGACAAGGACCTCTCCAAGGCCATCGGCCGCAGGGGCCAGAACGCCCGCCTCACCTCCCGCCTGATGGGCTGGGACGTCCAGGTGCGCGTCTTTGACGTCCAGGAAGCGGAAAAACGCCAGAACCAGGCCGCGGCCGAGGAAGTGATGCGCCAATGCCAGGCCGCCGCAAAGACCCTCAGCGAACAACTGGAAATCCCAGAAGAAACCGCCATGGGCCTAGTGACCATGGGTGGGACGGACCTGGTGGCCCTCACCGGATTTGAAGCTTCCGACATCGCGGAAAGCATGGGCATTCCCGCAGAGGAAGCCGCCCAGATTCTGGACAAGGCCCGGGACCTTATCTCCCAATAACCGTTGAGCGCGGCGCTCAATATCTAACAAACTTAAATTAAGATGCCTAATAAACAAGAAGAGAACGAACCCAAAAAGGAAGTGTTGGATCTGATCGGCGGATCTCCCAAAAAGAAACGCGCACCCCAGCCGGAACCCGCACCGGCGCCATCCCGTCCTGCCCCGGTCAAGAAAGAAGCTCTCGACTTGCTTTCCGGCCCCAAGAAAAAAGCGCCCGCCTCCGCTCCCTCCGAGCCGGCTACCGCCCCTGCCCCGGCCGCACCCCCCGCAGAATCTGCCGCGCCTGCCCCCCAGGAAACGGACTCCGCAGACGATAAAATCATCAACCTCAAGCCGCCCGTCTCCGTCTCCGAGCTGGCAGGCATGCTGCAAGCCAAGCCCTTCCAGATCATCAAGGACCTGATGGGCATGGGCATCTTCGCCAACCCGAATACGCCGCTGGACGCGGACGCCGTCAGCGCCATCTGCGACCTGCACGGCTACACCTTCGCCCGTGAAAAACGGGAAAAGGGCGGCGGCGTCAAGGCCCAGCAGGAACCGGTCAAGGAACCGGAACCCGTGCCGGTGGTGGAAGAACCCAAGGCCACCCTCATCCTGCGCACGCCCATCATCACCGTCATGGGCCATGTGGACCACGGCAAAACCTCCCTGCTGGACTACATCCGCAAGGCGCGCGTAGCCAAGGGGGAAGCCGGGGGCATCACCCAGCACATCGGCGCCTATACGGTGGAATACAACGGCAGCACCCTCACCTTCCTGGATACCCCGGGACACGCCATCTTCACGGAAATGCGCGCCCGCGGCGCGGACGTGACGGACATCGTGGTACTGGTAGTGGCCGCCAATGACGGCATCATGCCCCAGACGAGGGAAGCCATCGCCCACTCCAAGGCGGCCGGCAAAACCATCATCGTGGCCATCAACAAATGCGACCTTCCGGCCGCAGACCCCGTCAAGACCAAGAGCGGCCTGATGGAGGAAGGACTGGTTCCCACGGACTTCGGCGGCGACGTGGAATGCGTGGAAGTCTCCGCCCTGACCGGCGACGGCATCGACGACCTTCTCGGCCTTCTCGTCCTCCAATCGGAAGTGCTCGAACTCCAGGCCAACCCCAAGGCCAACTGCCGCGCCTCCATCATTGAGGCCCGCGTGGAACCCGGCACGGGCAGCTCCGCCACGGCCATCGTGGAAAGCGGCACCATCCGCGTAGGCATGCCCTTCATCTGCGGCCCGTACGCCGGCAAGGTGCGCGCCCTGGTCAACGACCACGGCGAACGCGTCAAAAAGGTGGGGCCCGGCATGCCCGTGGAAATTACCGGCTTTTCCGAAACCCCGAACGTGGGCGACGAACTGGTGGAAATGGAAAACGAACGCGCCGCCAAGAAGCTGGGCGAAGAACGCCAGGAGGAACTGCGCAAGCAGCGCCTGGCCCAGCCCCGCAAGGCCCGCATGGAAGAACTGCTCGCCATGATGGGCGACGGCACCCAGAAAGCCCAGCTCAAGATCCTTCTCAAGGGGGACGTGCAGGGCTCCGTGGAAGCCATCAAGAAGGCCATTATGGACATCCAGTCGGACAAGGTGGAATGCGTCTTCCTGAACGCCTCCGCCGGCCCCATCTCGGAATCGGACGTGCTGCTGGCCTCCTCCTCGGACGCCGTCATCCTGGGCTTCAACGTCAAGGTGGAAGCCAACGCCGTGAAACTGCTCAAGCGGGAAGGCGTGCAGGTGAAGCTTTACTCCATCGTTTACGAACTCATCGACCAGGTGAGGGATGCCATGCTGGGTCTTCTGGAACCGGAAACGCGTGAAACCATCATCGGCCACGCCAAAGTGCTCCAGGTCTTCAAACTCAACAAGGGCCGCGCGGCGGGCTGCATGGTGGAGGACGGAAAAATCCTCCGCAGCTGTGAAGCGCGCGTTATCCGCGACAAGACTCCCGTCTTTGACGGTAAAATGTCCACCCTGCGCCGCTTCCAGGATGAAGTGGAAGAAGTCAAGGCCGGCCTGGAATGCGGCATCCGCCTGGGCGACTTCAACGAATACGAGGCAGGCGACATCATCGAATGCTACACGCTGGAAAAAATCCAGCAAACGCTGTAACCCCAAGCAGGAACCATATAACAGGGATGGACGCCCCTTTCACGCCTCTCCGGGCGTTCAAAGAAGCTCCATCCCTGTCCTTTCTCCCCCATTCTTCCTTCTCCGATTGAACCAATCGGTCCATCCATCACTCTATCCCTTCATATGAGCAGACGCACTGACAAGGTAAATGAACTCCTCCGCCGTGAAATAGGCACCACCATCCAGCGGGACTTTGAATTCCCCGGAACGATTGTCACCGTTATTGAAGTGGAAGTGACGGACGACTTGAAAGAAGGAAAAGTATGGGTAGGCGTCGTAGGAAAAATGTCCCCCGCCCAGGTGCTGGAAAAACTGAACTCCAGGCATGGCCTCATCCAGTCCGCCGTAGCCAAGCGCGTGGTGCTGCGCAACACGCCGCGCCTGTCGTTCCGGCTGGACGACTCCGCCCAGCGCGGCGTTGACCTGGTCAACCTCCTGGAAGACATTGATAAAAACCTTCCCAAAGCCCCTCCGGCCGATCCGGAAAACGGCGAGGAATAAAACCCTGCTGAACAGTAAAAAATCCTCCTTGTCTTTTTGCAAGACAAGGATTTCTTTTTCCGGCTAAAAGCACGGAGGCAATCGCCGTGCCGTGTTTACGGACAGGCAAAACGGCGAAGTGGAATTGGCAGGATGATTTCTTCAGGGGAAATTCTGTAACAGATACAAGGGCCGGGAGGCCCTTGTTCCCAGAGGAACCGTTACCGGGAAACGGGGTGGAATTTATTTCTTCCTTACCTCGTCACCTTCAACCTCAGGAACCGGCGTGCCGGGGCGCTTTCCTCCAGAGCCGCCGTATCACGGAATTCCCCGCGGACACCGGCCGGAGTGACTATTCCTTCATCGGACCATTCCTTCAAGTCGGACGAACTTTCCACACTGAACGCCACATCCGCCGCTTCCGGATTTACCGGCCAGGAAAGCACGAGGTATTTTTTGCCCCCTTCCTCCCGGATCGCCAGCCCCGTCACGCTTCCGCACGGTTTGTTGGGGTCCAGGCCCGTTGCATACTTCATCAGGTTGGTGACCCCGTCTCCGGCGGGACAGGCATCCGGAGCCATCTGGTCCTCCGGCGTTCCGTCCCCGAAGTTGTCCTTTTTCCACTTATCGTACCCTGCCGGGGCCGGAGCCGCGGACTGGGTCAGCGTGAACGTTCTTTCCTCGCCGCCGCACTGGACGGTAACCACGGCCACCCGTTCCGTTTGCTGGGCGTTGGCTTCCATTTGAATGTCCAGCGTGGCAGTTCCGGAGCCTGAAGCCGGCCGGATCGTGACGCAGGCCTGGTCACAGGAGGCCGTCCATGGAAGCTGCGTCTGCACGGTCAGCGTGGTGGAGGCAGCGGCAAACCCTACGGTTTCCTCCGTTTTGTCAATATTGACGGGGTTTACGTATTCATAGCTGAAGGCGCTGGCGGGAATCTCCTGCTTGCTTATTCCCGGCCCCTCCCATTGCATGGTGAGGGCAGAGCCGGAGGCGTGGCCCACATAACCGATGCGGATGGGATGCACCCCCGCCGCAAGCCGGACGGCCTGTACCGCATTGGGCGTGACTTCCGAACCCTGCCGGGCATTGGAGTTGGCTTCCGTGCCCGGCGTATAGGCGTAGTCGGCATCAATGAGCTGCATGCCGTGCAGGTGTACGAAGGCTTTGGATCCCGCGTTGGAATCCGTCTGAAGGTAGAATTTGTACTCCCCTGTAACGGGAACGGTAAGGTAGCCCGTGAGTTCCACCCCCTTTTGAGCGGCGGAACCGGCATTCACGCTGAGAGAAGACACAGCGCCTGTGACAGAGGGAGCCTCTTCCATCTGGCGGAAGTCGGGCACCCAGTCAAAACCACGGTTCCAGTAGCGCATCTTCAGACCTTGCCGGAGATTGGCCGGAGCCGTTGCAGCGGGCACGTCACCGGCATTCAGAGTTCCATTCGTGGAAGGCAGGGAGCGCCGCACAGACAAGGCCCGGGCCTTCATCTTCGCCTGCAAGTCCGGACGGGAGGAGGCGAGATTGGAAGCTTCCTGCGGGTCTTTTTCAGTATCATAAATCTGGAAGTCCTGATCCGTCCCGGAAATGTTGAAACGCACGCCTTTAAGGCCATCCACAAACACGACCTGCTGCAAACCGCGGGGAGAGCTTTTGTGGTGCGACAGGAAGTCCTGATAGGAGGCGCCATTGCCGCCATAGTTATATTCGGAATAAATCAGGCTCTCCTTCTGGCGTTCCGGAACGCCGGCCAGCGTCGGCAGCAGGGAAACGCCGTCGCAACGCGCAGGAACCGCCACGCCCGCCGCATCCGCAAAGGTAGCCATCCAGTCATGGAACTGGCAGGCATTCAGGCTGATGCCGTTGGCAGGAATCACGCCGGGCCAGCGCACCAGGGTGGGCACGCGCATGCCGCCCTCCCAGCAGTCGCGCTTGATGCCGTCCATCATGCCGTAGCTTTGGAAGAAGGCGGGATTCTGCGCCCCCCGCTGGTGCTGCCCGTCCGAACCGCTTTCATTATGAGGTCCGTTGTCGGAGGTAAAGACGATCATCGTGTTGTCATCAATTCCCAAATCCTTGAGCGTTTGAATCAAATCCCCCATCACATCATCCACGCGCCTGATCATGGTGGCGTGGCGTTTCTCCGTCTGGTTGGGGGAGGCGTCATTGATTCCCTCATTGTCCGGATGGATGTAGGTATCCTTGGAGAAGGTTCCTTCCACCCCGGCCGCTGCCGCCCGCTGCGCCGTAGCCGTGTTGGAGGCTTCATACCCGTCCTCATTCCCGGCCACCCACTGCAAGCCTCCCTTGAGGCCCGGTTTGGGGGGATAGGCGCACGCGGGCACCGCCAGGGAACCGTGCGGAGCGGGGAAGGCCAGGTACAGGAAGAAGGGCTGGGTGGCCGATTTGGCATGGTGGTCCACGATCCACTGCTTGGCGCGCGCGCCGAACAGGTCCGTGTCATAAGCCGTATCCGGAACCTTGTTCGTCACATTGGCGAAGGCGGGGGAAGAGGCGCCGTCATTGTATTCGTAAATGTTCTTGGATTCCGTGATGTAGTGGTAGTGCCCCGTCAGGTGCTCCATAATCCCGTAAAAGTAATCGAATCCGCGTTCGTTGGGGCGGGCATACAAGCCGGACGGCCCCTGCCCGTAGCCGCCGATGCCCCATTTGCCGACAGCCGCCGTATGGTACCCGGCGCCTTTCAGCACCGTGGCCAGCGTGTGGGAGTTTTCTATGGGATAATCAAAGCTGTTGTTGCGGATAACGCGGGAATGGCCCTGGTGCACCCCCAGCAGCAGGGAGGCGCGGGCCGGAGCGCAAACGGGCGCGGCGCTGTAATGGCGCCGCAATTGCATCCCTTCCGTCGCCATGGAATTCAGCTGCGGCGTCTTGAAGCTGTTGCGCCGCGTCACCGTTCTTCCGTTCTTGTCCTGATGGTTCCAGTTTTCTTCCAGGTCGCCCCAGCCCATGTCATCCACCAGCACGAAGATGATATTGGGCCTGGCCCCGGAAACATGCCCCGGCATGGCCGGCTTTTCCGCCACATCCGTCTGAAGCGTCAGCAATTTGGCCGCCTCATCATAATTCCATGAAACCGCCCCTTTCGGCAGTTCCTTCACGGTGATGGAGGCGGTCGTTTCCGGCTTGAACTGCACGCCCAGCGTATGCCTGCCCGGCCACGCGGCAATGAGATCTTCAAAAGAGGAATCAAACAGGACAACGTATTCCCGCGCCTGCAGGGAGGGGCTCTCCGGCTGTACGGCTGACTTTTGCGGCACGCCGTCCAGCACGGATACATGGACGCGCCCCAGCGTCAGGGAAGAGCTGGGCAGGGAAATGTCCCCCTCCACGGAAAGAGCGCCTCCGGGCGCATAAGTGATCGTCCCCGGAAACGTGCCGCTGCCGCCCAGCGTGCAGCTCCCCTGCACCACCAGGTCCACCGCCGGAATCTCCCCGTCAAAATGGATGGAGGAGTTGTTCAGCGTAATCGTTACATTCCTGCCCACGTTCCGGATTTCCCCCGCCTTGACGTGCCGGTCCGTATAAGTCACCCGGGCGTCATCCAGAATCGTCTGTTTCAGCGTCCCCTTGTCACCGGTAATGCCGGATGAGCCGGAAAGCGTCACATTCCCGTCCACTCCAGTTTCCGCCAGGTCCAGCGTGGAATTTTCCAGCGCAAATTCCGTGTTCGCGCCGATGTTCCATTGGCCGGACGCCTTGGCAGAGGTTCCGGAAAAAGTCACGGAGGCCTTCTCCTGCGTCACCAGGGAGCCCTGGTACAGGGACATGCCCTCCAGCCGCCCGGCGTCTTCCACCGTAATCGTATTGCTCATGCCCCGGTCCGCCAGGTCCAGCGTGGGCATTCCCTTCCCGGCATTCATTACAAAACCGATGAGGCCGGAAATATTATTCAGCAGCATTCCTTCTCCAATGCGCACGGCTCCCCCTCCCGTCACCGTCACGCGCCGCGGAGCATCATTTTCAGAAGTCAGGGAATACAATCCTCCGGAGGGAGCTCCATCGTCCTGCCCCACATAAAAACAGCGGCCTTCTGCCACATTCCACTCCTGGTCGGCGGCTACGCGCAGCTGCGCAATCCCGAAATCCGCATTATAACCGCCCGTGCTCGTGTTTTCCACGGTAATGCCGCCCGTCTCCACGCGCAGATATACGCCGGAAGAAGTATTCAACACGAAGAGCTGGACCTTTCCTCCCGGCTGATTGTTAACTCCCGCCACCCGGATTCCTTTCAAATACCGTCCTCCGGACCCCAACCCGCCTATATTGGTCATGCCAGCCGAGTCTGTCCCGTTCGTGACCATCCAATGCGTGTAGGCGGAGGCCGACGCGCCGGGAGCAGCCGCCGGCGCGCTTCCGTTCAGAGCCCAGTTTGACAAGTTCGACCAGGGAGACGCCGCCCCTTTCCAGACATATTCATCGGCGGCAGACCTGGCTGGCGCGAGAAATAATAAAGAAGGAACAAGAACAGATAAGAAACGGTACAGGAACATGGCAAGCTGGCGGAAAAGTGATTCAAGAGGCATCAGGCTAAAGAACAAACTGCCTGAGGAATCATGTTGATTACTGATATTAAATATTAAAAAGTGTTAGATTCTGCTAACTGAAAATAAAAAAGCCGCCAATTTCAAAAAACGGACGGCTTGATCAAATGTTTCAGGAGCATGGACTTAAAGTCTGCGGCGGCGCATCATCAGCGCAGCCAGCCCCAGAAGACCCAGGGAGGCCGTGGCAGGGTCGGGAACCACCAAATCACCGTT
>OBYP01000799.1_pt1 | contig 22790 bp, 23 predicted proteins | sample 1501461 | NCBI WGS metagenome assembly OBYP01 (sample SAMEA2580201, study PRJEB22360) | human gut metagenome | biome: human gut; feature: human-associated habitat; material: faeces | place: Denmark | collected 2008/2010 | reverse complement strand
ATGAGGGAAAACGAAGCAAAAAGAAACCCCATCCCTCAAGATTGAGGGGTAGGGGGAGTTGAATAGTCGTAGACTATTTTTTATGATTATGGAGATAGGTGACAATGAAGAAGAAAGATATTATAGAAGGAAAGATTCTGAAAACGGAGTTTCCGAATAAGGGAACTTTTTTATGTGAAGATCAGAAAGTTACGGTAAAAGGTGCCATTTCCGGTCAGACAATCAAAGGACAGGTGACAAAAAAGCGTAAGAGTGGTTGTGTCGTTCGGCTAATGGAAGTGTTGGAAAAATCAACGCTGGAAGATGCTGAGCCATCCTGTCCGCATTTCGGAACCTGCGGAGGATGTTTTTATCAGACGGTTTCTTATGGAAATCAGTTGAAAATTAAAGAAGGTCAGGTCCGGGATTTGTTAAAGGATTATGTGACGGATGAAATCTGGGAAGGAATCAAGGGCAGTCCGAAATCCTGGGAATACCGGAATAAAATGGAGTTCTCCTTTGGTGATGAAATAAAGGATGGACCGCTCGCTCTTGGAATGCACAAGAAGAATACGTTTCATGATATTGTGAACATCACAGACTGTAAGATTGTGGATAACGATTACAATCTGATTGTAAAATGTGTATTAGAGTCCGCACAGGAGACTGGATTGCCGTTTTATCATAAGATGCGTCATGAAGGATTTTGGCGTCATTTGGTGGTGCGAAGAGCGGAGTGTTCGGGTGACCTGTTGGTTAATCTTGTAACTACTTCTCAGGCTGAAACAGATATTTCTGCCATCGCAGAACGGCTTCTGAAGTTAGAATTAAATGGAACAATCGTCGGAATTTTGCATACAGTCAATGACAGTCTTGCAGATGTTGTGCAGGCGGATTCTATGGAAACCATCTATGGACAGGACTATTTTTATGAGGAAATCCTTGGCATGAAGTTTAAGATTTCTCCATTCTCATTCTTCCAGACGAATTCTCTGGGAGCAGAGGTCCTTTATGAAACTGCCCGTGATTTTGTAGGAGAGACGAAGGATAAGGTGATCTTTGATCTTTACAGCGGAACCGGAACCATTGCACAGATGCTGGCTCCGGTGGCAAAAAAAGTAGTCGGAGTGGAGATCGTTGAGGAGGCAGTAGAAGCTGCAAAGGTAAATGCAGGATTGAATGGACTGACAAACTGTGAATTCATCGCAGGAGATGTGCTGAAAGTCGTGGATGAACTGAAAGATAAACCAGACTTTATTGTGCTGGATCCGCCAAGAGACGGAATCCATCCGAAAGCAATCGGGAAAATCATAGACTTCGGCGTAGACAAAATGGTGTATATCAGCTGTAAACCAACCAGCCTCGCAAGAGATTTGGAAATATTCAAGGCAGCAGGGTATCAAGTAGAAAAAGGAGCGTGCGTGGATATGTTTCCAAATAGTCCGCATGTCGAGTGCGTAGTCTTGTTGACTAAAGTACATAAGTAAAAGTGTAAAAAAGGCTTGAAATAAGGGCCTTTTGAGATTTTTAGAATTAAAAAATAGACTGCGAAATTTGCCTGAAAAAGTGTATAAAACCTTGGTGTTTTTATAGTCGGATAGACAGGAATATTGAGATTGGGTCGATTATACAAAAGTGTTTACTTGTGATTTGTGAAAAATAAACGCAGTAATGTGGAGAAAACGGAAGATGGTTCTAAAAGAAAGCAAACCAAGTACGGCTCTAAAAAGCATAATTAACACAGTTAGTTGATGAAAATTAGATGAATTTTTGTGTTCTATGTTACTTGATAATATAGAAGAAAAGAGTGATATATGGTAGTACCAAAATAGTAACGGAGGTATTATCTATATGCTTTATTTAAAAACATCAGGTAAAAACGGAATAATCAGTCTTCATCCTTTAAATCCAGATGAAATGTATTATAAATGTGAAGTATGCAGGAATTTTTATGGCATTGATAATTTATCAGACTTTTCATTTGGAGATGATGTGTTTTTGAAGGGCTACATATGTCCACAATGCGAAGCAGAGATCGAAGAGGATTATGAACTTGAACAAGAGGAAGAATTTCAATCCAGAATTGAAAAGGCTCTTAAAATGAATAATCTAATAAAATAGCCTATTTTCGCAAGAGGACTAAGTAGATGATTAGGAACAAGAAAAAATGCTATAACCATTGAAAAATAGTGCTATAACAGATTATGCATGAAATAGCCTAATAATTTCATGTGGAGATGGTAGTCTTGATGTCGAAGGTGAACCCTAACAAGTAAATATAGTGTAGAAAACAAAGGACTTTCTCAAAGACTATCGTTAAAAGATATATGAAGTCTTGCGGAAAGTCCTTTTTTGATGCTTGAAAATAACCGAATGGGAATCGGTCCTCTCAGCAAGATTGGCACTATGGAATGGATAACAGAGGTTTGAACCCTGGAGGGGTTCAATAGGTGCTCGGTCTCATATTTGCTTACAGAATATGAACATTCACGGAATTGCAAAACGATAGGATATCTTGATAAAACTCAAATTTCGTGGTACAATGATTAAGCTGAGTTTGATTTAAATGAAACTGCTGAAACATAGATTAAGGAGTGAATAAATGCAAATTAGTTATAAACCTTTATGGCATACTCTTTTGGAAAAAGGAATGTCTAAAGAGGATCTTAGAACAATGGCAAAGCTATCAACAAATGCCATTGCGAATATGGGAAAGGATAAGAATGTAAGTATGTCAACCTTACTTAAAATATGTGAAACCCTTCAGTGTGATTTGAATGCTGTGGTGGAATTAAAAGGACTGGATTCAGTAAAGGAAAGTGAGGAAACGGAGACTCAACTTGAACATAAAACATACTCACCAAGGCTGGTGTCATTGTTTTCTGGCTGTGGTGGAATGGACAAAGGATTTGAAAATGCAGGCTATTCTAGAGTATGGGCAAATGACTTTGATAAAGATGCCCAAGCGGTATTTAGACTCAATCTAGGCGAAATTGATGGAAGAGATATAACTACAGTACCTGTAGATGATATTCCAGATTGTGATATTCTAACTGCTGGATTTCCATGTCAGCCATTTTCAAACGCTGGTAATCGTAGGGGCGTTTATGACGAGAGAGGTGAATTGTATCTCGAGTGTTTGAGAATTATAGAACATAAGCAACCACGAGCAGTATTGTTTGAAAATGTTAAAGGTTTGATGTCTTCCAAACATCAGAGCGGAAAAAAATTAATTGATGTAATTAAGGAGGACTTAGAAAGACTGGGTTATTTCGTAAATTACAAGGTTGTAAATGCATCAGATTATGGAGTTCCACAAAATAGAGAACGTATGATACTAGTAGCTTTGAGAAAGGATCTCGGAAAGACATTTGAATTTCCACCTATTCAGAGTGATAAAAGCAAGCTTACGTTACGACATATTTTGGATATTCCTGCAGATGTACCGAATCAGACTTTTTGGCCATATTCTCCTCAAGCACAAAATATGGTTGATCAGATTCCAGAAGGAGGTTCGTGGAAGAACATTCCATATGAGAATCTTTCTCCTAGATTCAAAAGAATTAGAGATGATATGAAAAGATATCATGCGCCAAATTTTTATAGACGCTTTAGCAGAGATGAAATAAACGGAACGATTACAGCATCTGCTCAGCCGGAAAACTGTGGAATAACACATCCAACAGAGAATCGACGTTATACGATTCGAGAAATTGCACGAATTCAAACGTTCCCGGATGACTTTAAATTTATTGATGATACAACTAAAAACATAGTAGCAATGTATAAAGTAATAGGAAATGCTGTACCTTGTCATCTTGCAGAGGTGATAGCAAATGCTATTTATAAGCAAGCTTTCGAGGAGGAAAAATAAATGAAATATTACATCAAAAAAGACCAGGTTAGTGAATCAATAGAATACTTTAAAAATGCAGGATTTGATACTGACGATATGCTTTTCTTGTTTTTAATGGCTAAGCATATGGGAGTGAGCTCTTCTTACCCTGTAACATTTTTAAACAGTGCTTTAACTGTTGAGCAAAAGATGGAAGAGTTAAATTCTTTATGGTTGCTTGGTGGATTATTTGATTCTGAAGAAATGTGTAGCTCAAAAGGAGTTATGTTTCCAACTGCCTTTAGAAAGTTGGCCTTTTATCAACCAGGAACTGAATTTAATAAAATTCCCGGAAGAATGAAAGATACTGTTGAGAAGAAGAATATCAACGTCCCTATTTTTAATGATGTGGATTCAAAGCTTACTCTTAGAAGTAATTATAAGGATTTGATTGATGAAAAATATTTAAAGGGTCAAAAAATATCATTATCTAAATTAGCAGCTTGGACTTTCCGTTTTAGCTCATTTGAGTTCGATTCAATGCCAAATGAGAAGCAGTTTTCAAGAGTATTGGATAAAGCAATCAAGAAGTATTTTAAAATAACAAAAAATGATTTTCTTTGGTTGTTTGAGGATGATATCTCAAATTGTCGCTTAATTCCAGATACAGACAGTATTAAGGGGCAGGAAGTGAGAAATCAGTTCGATTTTGATGCAACAAAGATGCCTGAAGTTAATGCGATTTCAGCACCTGAAGATGCCCAAGTTAGTGTCTATGATAAAGATACGGTGGCACATTACTTGGCATTAAATGGTGATAATCCTAGCGATAGCGATATTTTTGATATTTTGATGAATAAGGAACAAATTGTGCTAACAGGAGTGCCAGGTGTCGGAAAATCAAGATATACAAAAACTCTTACAGAAAGTGGGAAATTTGCTGATAGCTTAATGATACAGTTTCATGCAAATTATTCATATGAAGATTTTATTGGTGCTGAAGTTCTTAGATCAGAAGATGGAGGTACATATGTCACTACCAAACAGGGAGTATTCTTAAAATACATTGAGAAGGTTAAGAGTGATCCAGACAAATCAAATAAATATTTGCTGGTGATTGATGAATTGAACCGTGGAAATATTGCAGAAATATTTGGAGAATCAATTCTTGCTTTAGACAGAAATTATGAAGCAAGTTTGTCAAAAGAATACGAAGATGTAGGAACTCTCTCAATCCCACACAATTTGTATATTGTGGCAACAATGAATACAAGTGATAGAAACATTGCTTTCTTGGATTTAGCTATAAGAAGAAGATTCGCATTTGTACCTCTTTTGCCAAACTATGACTTCTTATCAGAAGAAGTTATGTTCCAAGACTTTGATTTGGGAAATATTTTAAAGCAGATTAATCAGAGAATTATTGATACTTTAAAAGACCCAGAGCTTATTTTAGGTCAGTCCTATTTTATTCCGAAGATCAATGAGTCTGGTAAATATATTTGGGAAGCAAATGATTTTAAAAACCAGTTTAATTTTGTTTTGTTACCAACATTAAGAGAATACAGCTTTAATAATGCGAGTGCCATTGGATCAATTGTCGGAGAAAATCTATCCGATGGAATACAAGATTTAGATGATTTCATGGCTTCATTCTCTGCTGAATTTGGAGAATGAGGAGATGTGCTATGGAAATAATGGAGTCTGCTGAACAAAATATTATTACTGTTCAACCAGAAGAAATTGCTTTTTTTGAAGAGTTCACTAAGAAGTATGCGATTAGCTGGACCAGAGAAGAAAAATTGAACAATATTCTTCCTTTAAGTAAGTCGTATGTTGGTTATATAACAACTCCAACAAGGATTATATCTTTAAATCCTAAGTATCACGAGATTGGATTTGAACACATTATACGAATTTATCTTTATGTATATGGGTACAGACCAACTGATAGTGCAGCGATTTTGGATGTTTCTGAGTCCGAAACAAGTGCTGATGTTGCATCAATGTTTATTAAGAATCTCAAAAGAAATATTCAAGAGGGAATTATACGTTCTTATCAAAAGTTAGATATTAGAAGTGAATCATTGTAAGGTAAAGTAAATTATACTCGAACCTATACGAATGTACTTACCGGTAAAGGTAAACCAGTTATCAGTAGAGTATCAAAATTGTCGATTAAGAATAATATTAATTCGCTGATACTATCTGCATTAGAAAAATTAAAACATACAGACGAATATTTCTCAGATGCGGCACAGTTGGAAATGTATTTTTATGGAGCTGATAGAAATGTTCAAAATGGCAGTGCTTTACTTCAAGAAATAACTTTTAATTCCAATACGGCTAGATATAGGAGAACTTTAACGTATGCAGCAATGATTATTGACCAATTAACATACAGTGATAAGGGATCCTCCGTTGGAACGGACAGTTTTTTGATTAACTTTGATATGCTGTTTGAGGATTTTGTGGCTAAAATTCTCAAAGAAATTCCAGAAAAACGTGAATTTACTACGTGGTCAGCTAAGAAAAGATTTGCAGATGTAATAGGTAGCACCGGCGTATATTCTGGAAGAGAATATCAACCGGATATTATATATAGGTACAAAGAGGAAGATGAAGCATTTGACTATATGCCATCGGCTTATGCTGTATTAGATGTAAAAAATAAAGCTTATGGACAATTTAAAAATGCAGATATCTACCAGATTATGATGTATGCAAAATTACTCCACAGTGAAAAAGCATTATTGCTATACCCATCGTTTACCAATAGAAGAACAGAAACACTCTCGTTAAATTCTGAAATTTTTAATCCATCCTTAATATATGCTTGCTTTGTGAATATAGGGGATGAGAGTGGTGAAAAATTTCTGCAATCGATTCATGAGTTTGCAAATAACGTTGTATATACAATACAGGACATACAGCATTTGTAGAAAAGGAAGGAGGTCATACAGTGAAAAGAATATGCTTCGGAACAATGTTTACTATATTGTATCAAGCCCGAGTTAGTGGTCAGAATCCAAAGGTCACTAATGATTCGCTGTGTGATGCTCTTTTTTCTGTTTTTGGAGATGACTTTACCTATTGTGGTTCCACAGCGGGACATTTAAAAGGAGGACATGACAACGTTCCATTGAGCTTGCAATCTGCTGCAGGAGGAATGTCATTTGAAGAAGCTGATGCAAACTTCCAGAAATATATTTCACCAATGATTAAGGATGAAATGAAGGAAGCTATTGTACGAGCTATTAAAGATGTTCTAGTGGAAGATCCTGTAAGTGACAATACGATTATTGGATATATAGATGGATATCAAAAGGAAAGAATAATTCAGAAGTCAACATTTAGTTTTTCTGCAGTAGTAGTATCAGTTCTATATTATGCAATTACCAAGGTCGACAACCATTCATGTCAATCTGAAATAAAATTGATTGATAAGGATTTTGTAAAGAACAGAATTGCTGATAATCGTCCGATATATTTTGAGGATTCAAATGCAGCCGCTTATTTACCGCTTGATAATACTTTATGTGATCCAACATTCAACCGAATATTTGAGAAAGTCTATAATAGTCTCTGTTCCGGAACAACTAACCCTGCATCAATTGCTATATACTCAACGGATATAACAAATCGAAAAATCAATTTTAGAAATGCCAAGCAGTTTGTCCTGGATAATTTGACGTCTTATGTAATGTCAAGAGAACAAATAAATAGGATGAACAAAGTTGGTCGTGCTGCAACCGCTGGTATTCAATCTTTACAGAAATTTATTGGGGCAAGTGGACGTTCTAAAGAAACGCTCCTGGGCGAAACTTTGTTATATGTTTTTATGGAGCAGGTACTTGGAGCACCGAAAATATTAAGTAAGATTGAAGTAGATGATATTGCAAATAGGAGTAAAAGTGATGGTATTTATCTGTTTCGTTTAGAAAGACGTGGAATTCCATATAATCAGTTATTGTTTGGAGCATCAAATATTTATGGGGATTTGAAAATTGCCATTGATAGCGTATTCACGAAAGTTCAGAAAATAGAACAAAATTATGATGAGGAATTCATAATTGTTGATAACACAAAAAACCAAAATATTCTTCCAGATGGAATGAATAAGTATATGAAGGAGATTATGTTTCCGTCAAAATTATTGCCAAATTCGAATCCACCAGACATGGCGTTTGGTTGTTTCCTCGGATATACAGTCAATGTGGCATCAAGTGCTATTGATAATGTACAGTATGAAGCTGATGTAAAAGCTCAAATGAAATCAGATATTGATGCAGCGATTCCGTATATTAAGAATCAAATTGATGTGCTAGGCTTAAATAATTATGAATTTTATTTTTATGTTGTCCCATTTAATGATGCGACTAACGAAAGAGTGTCGTTAATTGATGAAATGATTGGAGGGATATAAGTATGCAAATACCAAGAGATGAAACCCTCGCTGAAGTTTTATATAGGGATATAGATAAAAATGAGTATTTAAATGAAATCTACAGCAATTTACTTTTTAATTATTCTGCAAAAATGTTTCATTCGGAGGAGCAGCTAAAAGAAATAAATATTATGCATGCACTCCGATTTGCTGATTTACTATCAAAATCTACATATGAGCCGGTAGCTGATAAGCATAAACTTTGGGGGCAGGAAATTGGAATATTACTTTCCCTTCTTTACCCTGAAAATACAAAAGTTAAATATTACCTTGGATCAATTCTGTCAACGCTTGGTAATTATCGAGGTTTACAGTCAAAGGCTGTGGAAGGATTTCAAAGCGCTGATTTGTTCGATAGCATTTATTATGCTTACGATATGAGTAATCATTTAATTCCCGGAAAAGAAAGCGAATATTTCTTTCATGATCAGAAACTTGTTTATGACGGTCTTGAGTGTAGATATTTCAGTTATTCTGGACCAACATCTATGGGGAAATCTTTTGTTGTCCAAACCTATATAGATGAGCAAATTCGGAACGGATATCAAAAAAATTATGCTATTTTGGTTCCTACAAAAGCTCTTATAAACGAAGTTCGTAGTAACATCATTTCTTCACTTAAGGAAGAGTTAAATAATAAGAATTATAGGGTTGTAACGGCATCTGAGGATTTGGTTCTAAAGCAGGATCATAATTTTGTGTTTGTGATGACACCAGAAAGGATGCTGTATTTATTGCTTTCATCGCCAGATATAAAGCTAGACTTTCTATTTATAGATGAAGCTCATAAAATTTCGGAACGCGGCAGCAGAAGTACATACTACTATAAAGTCATTATGCAGATTATATCTTCCGGACAACACCCTAATATTATATTCGCCTCCCCCAATATTCCAAATCCAGATGTATATCTTGGAATAGTTCCACACGAGGATGATGCTGAATTAGTTAACTTAGCTTCAAAATACAGTCCAGTATGCCAGTTTAAGTATTATATAAATATGTGTGATAGAAAAATCTATGCATATAATGACTATGCAAAGGATAAAATTCCTTTTACATATGATGATTTTGATAAGGGAATAATTGGTCTCGTTGACAGAGTTGGAGTAGGAAAACAGAATCTTGTTTACTGTAGCTCAAAGCGAAAGGTACTGGATTTAGCTGTTAAATACGGAAGAACAAAACAAATAATAGGAAATGAAAAATTAGAAGCACTTGCTAAAGATGTGCGACAAGAGGTTCATGATAACTGTTATTTAGCTGATTGCATAGTCAGAGGTGTTGCGTATGCGGTAGGATATCTGCCTGCCAATATTCGATTGAGAATCGAAAAAAGTTTCGAAGAAGGTGACTTGCGAACTATCTTTTGTACAAGTACCTTAGTAGAAGGTGTTAATTTGCCAGCGGACAATTTGTTTATGACAAGTTATAAGACAGGACTGTCAAATATGGATGAAGTTGAGTTTAGAAACTTAGTAGGTCGTGTAGGCAGAATCAAATACAACTTATACGGTAATGTCTTTTTTGTACGTGATGATCCTAATCTGCTGGATTCAAAATATGTAAGTCTATTAAAAGAGGATGTTCCTCCGCAAAAATTATCGATTGAAGTCAAGCAGAATAAAAAACTTTTTGAAATAGCAATCAGTGATTTGATTAAAGGTGATATGGAACTTACGGAATGCCATGAGAAAAAAAGCAGTGAGCAAGATTATGAAGCTATAAGAAAATTCTCAATGATACTTACAAGAGATATTGCTATAGGTAATGACTCACCGATTGTTTCTGCTTTTATGAAGTCTGGAGCATTGGATGATAACTCGGTCAAATTGATTCGAGAGAAATTTCCAGTGACAAAGACAAGTGATGATATTACTATCTCATATGATCAGGCAGAAAACCTTACAGACTACGTTGCTAGTGGTAAAACGTATCCGGAATTAAAAGGCGAAAACGATGATGTAGATTTTGAAGAACTAGTAGCGTTTCTTGTTGATCTAAAAAGGATTTTTAAGTGGGAAGTTTATGAACGAGATACCATCGGGAAAAATGATGATGTACTTAGATGGTATGCACAGATTCTTCTCAGATGGATCCGTGGAAATGGAATCAATAGAATTATTGATAATGCTCTTAAATATAAAGCCAATCATGCTGATAAGGGAGTGTGGATTGGAAAGGCAAAAATCGCTGATTATTATGAAGGTACAAAAGACCATCAAAACTATGTTATAGCTGAAACGCTAGGAGTAGTAGAGAATGTTCTCCTATTCAGCATTTCAAATTACTTTAGAAAATTTTCAGCTGAATATAAAAAACAACATCAAGTTGATTCATTCCCGAATGATTGGTACGAGTATGTAGAATATGGAACTACAAATCCTATGACTATATTTTTGCAACAATCCGGGTTTTCCAGAGAAGTATCAAGCTTTATTCAAGAACATCAAGATAAATATATTATAAAGTCTGATCACGAGGTTAAAATAAAAAAGACTATTTTGCATTGTGGAAACCTCGGGGTAGAAACAGAAGCGAATGATATACAATTTAATATGCCAGAACTCTTTGTGGAGTAAATGTGAAATGGGGACTTCCTACAGAAATGTGGGAGGTCTTTTTTTATGCTTATTTTTGCCCCATACTTTTTCCCATTGTTCCCCATACTAGAACCCATATTTTGAGTGCAGCATTTCAGTCATAATGGAATCAAGCTAAAAGAAAGCGAGGTGATCAAAATGGCTAATAACACAAAACAGACTTCACGTCCGGTAGCTTCAAAAGCAAGTAAAGTTCTTCGTGACGGTCGTTACAGCAAGACATCAAAGTCCGTAGCTGGCAGTGCATTGTCACAGACTAGACCTAAGAAGAAATAGGTTAACAAAAGAAGGCAGAGAAGGATTTGAACAATCCGCCTGCCTCTCCCGAAAGGGAGAAGTACTTTTTTCATTGTTTTAAGAAAATAAGAAATTAATGGAGAAGTAATAAGTATAAAAACATCTGACACCGAGATGAGGATGCAAAATCTTTGTAACTTCATCTGAGTGCCAGACACTCAAAACCTGTCTTAAGGTTCATCCCCTGATCAAGGATGCCCAGAGCCGAGAGACAGCAACAGATTAATAACAGTCAACCCACTGGGACGGTTGGCCATTTAAGAAGTGAGGATTCATTCTTATGGCCAATATTTATGGGAAGTTCCGTGTGGATTCTCACTTCGATTTCAGATCGAAGGAGGATCTACAATGGACAACTTACAGACAAAAAGTGAAAAGAAGTATTACATCCCTATGGAAGTAAATGAAACATCAAAGGAATTCATCATTGCAAACGGTTATAACTTATCGACCGATGCTGTATGGACCAAGATTGGACATCGCACAGTTCGTGCCATCATGATTCCAGCAACGAAGGAACAGTACCTGGAATATATGAGACCTTTGTGGCGAGAGGACAAGCAGGGACAGAGGGCAAGCAAACAGGAAGACGAAAGTAAAATGCAGCCAGTATCATTGGATCAGCTTTATGAGAGTACGGAATACGAAGTATCCGATGGAGTCGATTTGGAAGCCAACCTTATAAAGCAGGAGTTGATTGCAGAACTTCATGCTGCACTTGATGAACTGGAAGAAATGGACCGCACGATTATGAAAATGTTCGGTGATGGTGCTACAGAAAAACAGATTGCAGAGGTCGTTCATTTATCACAGAAGGGTGTCAATAAGAGAAAAAAGAAAATCATTGTTCATTTGAGGACAAGACTTAAAGTTTTTGAATAAGTAACATTCCATCTGCTCATCACTTTCAATATCTGTGGTGAGCAGATTTTTTCAAAAATATTTTTAGAAATGGTACTTAAACCAAGTTCGGATGTCCTTTCACTGTCAGAGAGGCAGTAAAGCCACTCGGAAAGGACGGTGTCAAATATGACAATCAGATGCAGGACCTGCACTGAAAAGTGCGACAGCAATCAGCTTGATACAGAGCTAATCGATACGCTTGTTGCCATCAGTGTAGTGTCAAAAAGACTTGCTGAGAAATTGAATACACTCAGCAAACAGGAAAAAGCCAGGGAAGGAGGAAATCCAAATGGGAAAGGTCAGCGAATTATCGCAGCTTATCGAAGAACTGAACAGATGTGGTAACACACTCATCGGTATCTCCGAAGATCTGAGAAACCTCTTTAGTGCTTCAGAAGAAGCAAAAGAAACAGAGCTGAAGATGAAATCTACTAAAGAAACACCTGTGAAGGCACCTAAGAAAGAAAAGCTCCTTTCTTTGGAAGATGTAAGGGCAGTTATGGCGGATAAATCTCGTAAGGGATATACAGCAGAAGTCAAAACACTTCTTACTAAGCGTGGTGTCAGCAAACTGTCAGATGTGGATGTGAATGATTATGCAGTACTCCTTGCTGAAGCGGAGGTAATTGGAAATGGGAAATAAACATGCAGTATTATCAGCTTCTTCCAGTCACAGATGGCTTGCCTGTCCACCATCAGCACTTCTTTGTGCCAAGGAAAAGGATAAGCCTAGCGACTTTGCACTGCAAGGAACAGATGCACATACACTTTGTGAACATAAGCTGAAAACAGCACTGGGGCAGCAGTCCAAAGACCCGGTAGAGGATCTTACCCTCTATGATGAAGAGATGGCCGAATGTACAGATATGTATGCTCAGTATGTGATGGAGCAGTTATCAGAAGCAAAGGAAAGATGCAAAGATCCCATTGTTCTGATAGAGCAGCATCTAGATTTCTCGCAGTGGGTGTCAGATGGATTTGGTACCGGAGACTGTGTCATCGTTGCAGACGAAACACTTACCGTAATTGATTTCAAGTCACGATGACAATTTTTCAACCAAGAAGAGAACATATAAGTACATTTACAATTTCAAAGGAAGCATTGCTTTCTTGGGCAGAAAATACACTTGCACCAACAGCAAAACTTGCGGCAAATGGCGAAGGTGATTACAAAGCAGGAGAACACTGTCAGTTTTGCAAAGTAAAAGCAACTTGTAGAAAAAGAGCAGAATATAACCTAATGCTTGCTCGTTATGATTTTGAGATGCCGCCAAATTTAGAAGATGAAGAAATAGAGGTCATTCTTTCAAAAGCTGACGAGTTCATATCTTGGGTAAATGACATCAAGGAATATGCTCTTAAGCAGGCAATCAGCGGTAAGGAATGGAATGACTGGAAACTGGTTGAAGGACGTTCTGTACGTAAGTATGTAGATGATAAAGCCGTAGCGGAAACGGTAGAAAGTGCAGGATTTGATCCATATGAGAAAAAGGTGATCGGTATTACTGCAATGACGAAAATGCTAGGCAAAAGTAAATTCGATGAGCTGCTCTCTGATTTAATTGAAAAACCACAGGGCAAGCCAACCTTAGTACCTATGTCGGATAAGCGTCCGGCAATGAAAAATACAGCCAAAGATGATTTTAAGGAGGAAAAGTAAGATGGCAAAATTTAAGATTTTAACAAAGGTAATTACAGGACCAAAGACAAGATGGAGCTATGCAAATGTATGGGATCCAAAGTCAATCAATGGAGGTGCTCCAAAGTACAGCGTGAGCCTTATTATTCCAAAGTCAGATACTGCAACTGTAAAGAAGATTGAAGCAGCAATTCAGGCAGCCTATGAGGAAGGTGAATCAAAGCTTAAGGGAAACGGAAAGTCTGTACCATCTCTTAAAGTATTAAAGACTCCACTTAGAGATGGGGATTTGGAACGTCCAGATGATGAAGCTTATGCCAATAGCTATTTCATCAATGCAAACTCAGCAACTGCACCTGGAATTGTAGATTCAGATTGTCAGCCAATCTTAGAGCGCTCTGAAGTATATAGCGGAGTATATGGTCGTGCAAGCATTAACTTTTACGCATTTAACTCTAATGGAAATAAGGGGATTGCTTGTGGTCTTAACAACTTGCAGAAGATTGCTGATGGAGAACCTCTTGGTGGCAAGGCTAGAGCAGAGGATGATTTTGCAACAGATGACGATGATGATTTCTTAGCGTAGGAGAGGAGACAAAACATGGAAACTATGAAGATGATTTTATTTATTGCATTAGTAGTAACTTGGTCAAGTATGGGTGTATCCCTCTTGATTTCAACAATCCAGGGTATGATTTATGACTTTAGACGTGAGAAGAGAGAACTTGAAAGAGAAAAAAGAGATCTTGAGTATCACAAGAAAAGAATGAACGAATATAAGTAAGATAACGGCAGGCGGCAGGAGCAATCTTGCTGCCTTGTTTTTTAGGATGGTGACAAAATGAAAAGATTATCTATAGATATCGAAACACACAGTGACATCGATTTAAGTAAATGCGGCGTGTATAAATATGTGGAATCCCCCAATTTTGAGATTTTGCTATTTGGTTATTCCGTAGATGGCGGTCCAGTCAAAGTAGTAGATTTTGCATGTGGAGAGAAAATTCCAACTCTACTTAAATGATACCACTCCAAATCTTAGCAAAGAGACGGATGGTGAATTTAATGAGAAGTATTGCAAATGGTGCTATTTGGATGGTCAGTTTGTGTATAAATCGAAAGAGACTCTAATTGATTTTCTTGTTGGGCACATGCCGAATCCAGATAATTTGCAAGAGGAAGAACGGCGTATTCAGTGTGACACCTATCTTTCTCAGTTGGAGCACTGGAAGTAATGGTATCCGTACAATGACCGGACTGTCAAAGTAAAGTGGCAGGCGCTTTTTTCTACTCATTTTTTAGGAGCTGTTATAAATTTGAATCTCTTGGACAGGTACGTAATGGTTTTGCAGGTACTGCCACAAAAGCTGTAGTTATTTGAAAATCGTTGTAAAAACTGTTTTTCAAGTGTAAAATAAAAACATCAAATAGTACGTAATACAAGGAAGGTAAACTGAAATGGCATGGTATGATGAGGCGGTTTTTTACCATATTTATCCTTTAGGGCTTACTGGGGCACCAAAACAGAATGAATACGGGGAGCCGGAGCACAGATTGAACATGTTGGTGCCGTGGATTTCACACATCAGGGAATTAGGGTGTAATCACTTTACATCGATCCGCTTTTTGAATCGGTAGGACACGGTTACGAGACGACAGATTATAAAAAACTGGACAGCAGACTTGGAACAAATGAGGATCTGACTGCATTTGTGAAAGAGTGTCACAGGCAAGGAATCCGTGTCATTCTCGATGGTGTATTTAACCATACGGGACGTGATTTTTTTGCGTTTCAGGATATTAAGAAGAATCGGGAAAATTCCCATTATAAAGACTGGTACTGTAATGTGAATTTCTGGGGAAACAATGAACATAATGATGGATTTTCCTATGACAACTGGGGAGGTTACGATCTGCTCATTAAATTGAACCAGCATAATCCGGCAGTGAGCGATTACATCTGTGATGTCATCCGTTTCTGGGTAAGTGAATTTGATATTGACGGAATCCGTCTTGATGCAGCGGATGTTCTTGATTTTTCCTATATGCAGGCACTTCGTCAGACTGCTAATAAAGTGAAGGAGGATTTCTGGCTGATGGGAGAGGTAATCCACGGAGATTACAGCCGCTGGGTCAATGAAGGAACCCTCCATTCCGTGACAAATTACCAGCTTCATAAGGCGCTTTATTCCGGACATAACGATCACAACTATTTTGAAATTGCACATACGGTAAGACGTCTCTATGAAATGGGCGGTAGCCGTCTGAAATTATACAATTTCGTGGACAACCACGATGTGGAAAGAATTTATACAAAGCTGGACAATAAGGCGCATTTTGCACCGGTACACATTTTAATGTATACATTGCCGGGTGTTCCTTCCCTCTATTATGGCTCTGAATTTGGTATCGAAGGAAAAAAAGAGAGATTCTCGGATGATTCACTCAGACCGGCATTAAAGATTGAAGATTATCAGGACGCAATAAAGGAAAAGGCATGTACCTCATTGATTGCGGCACTTGGCAAGATTCGTCAGAGCATACCAGAACTTTCCTACGGGGATTATAAAGAGCTTGAACTGCAGACGGGACATTATGCTTTTTCCAGAAACTATGAGAGTCGGAGCGTGATCGTGACGGTTAATAATGAGAATGGTGACATACAGATGAATCTTCCGGCTGGTAATGCAGCAGAATATATCGGTGCTCTCTCTGGTCATAAGGTTTCCGTAAATGGAGGCTGTATCAATGTAAATGTGAAAGCAAACTCAGGAGAGATCTGGGTTCCATATACAGGGAAAGAAACTTTTGAACCTGTGATGAAATCGATTGAACCGGTGGAAAAGCAAGAGATTTCTCAGCCGGAAGCTGTAGCAGAGCCAGTAAGAGCAGAAGAACCGGAAGAAGTAACAACGGTGGAAACCGTGGAAGCTTCAGAGCCACAGAAGGCGGAAACAGCTTCTGAGCAGGAAGAGACTGCAGAGCAGATTACGGTAGACTGGAGCAAGCCGTATGAAGAGATGAGCATCCCGGAGCTTCAGGAAGGGATTCTTGAGAAAATGCGTAAGAATGGTCCGGTGACGGAGCGGATGAAACTTGACGTCACACAAAATATACATCACGGTTCGTTACTTAACTGGATTAGAAGTTTCAAATAAATAAAAGGATTAAGGCAGAGTCTGTGCTGTCAAGTTAAAAATATGAATCAGGAGTGAAAGTAGACCCGGAATGGAGAGACTTTTGGAGAAATACTTATTCATCTGTTTTGACGGGGTACCATCAAAATAAAGAACATTGGAATTCGATTATTCTGGATGGTACAATCCCAGATAAAGATATCAAGCGTATGATTGCTGAAAGCTATGATTTGATTGTAGGAAAGAAATAACTGAATAAGGACAATACATAGGCGTTTGTCAGAAATGGCAGGCGCTTTATTATCTTGCGGGATAGAACTGCAAAAAATATAATGGATATGTCGGAGGTACGAAAAAATGATAGAAGTTTATTATGTTGAAGATGATGAAAATATTGCCCGGATGGTAAAGGACGATCTTGAACAGAGGGGATGTAAAGTAAGAATTTTAGAAACAATAGCAGATGCAAAGCAAATGTTGAGGGATCATATCCCCGGTATTGTTTTGGTAGACTGGAATATGCCGGATGGACGAGGAGATAATTTGTGTCAGTGGATACGCAGAAATTGGAGAGAGCTTCCGCTCATTTTTATTACCGTCAGAGGAGATTCGAATGATATTGTTTCGGGTTTTCAAAGCGGCGCTGATGATTATGTGGTAAAACCATTTGAACTGGAAGTGCTATATTTTCGGATATTGGCATTACTTCGCAGAAGCGGAAATGTTGCAGAACGGTATCTTTCTTGTGACGGAATCAGAATAGACCAGAACCGTCAGACAGTTTCTTACCATTCCGAAGAAATAAATGTAAGCGCGATCGAGTATCAACTACTTTTATATTTGATACAGAATAAGGGAAAGACTGTCACACGAGAGAAAATTTTGGAGCAAGTATGGGATGTGAATGGAAATTATGTAAATAACAATACGTTAACGGTTACGATGAAGCGTTTACGGGATAAACTTTATCATCCTGCTTGTCTGAAAACAGTCAGGAGCATTGGATATCGCATGGAGGATACAATATGAGTGGGAGAAAGAATATATTGATAACAATAGGGTTTGTTCTGTCTGTCAGCCTTATGGCTGCTGTGATTTCTGTGCTGTTGACATCCAGATATTACAACCAGATTCAATTTGATACATTAAATGAAATCTGTGGTGTGATGCTTCGGCAGGAACCGGAATCAGAGAAACTAATTTCTATGTCATTAAAAGAATATACAAGCGGAAATGTTGCCGATGCATTGGGACGCAATGTTTTATCTGAATGGGGATATGATATGACGGACTTTTCTGTTTTGCCTTATATGAAAAATGTACATTTTGCGATTATAGGATTTTTGGTGGGGACTTTTTTATTTATCATTACTTTTTTATATCGGAACAGGATGGAAACTTTGCGTATTCGAGCGGTGGCTGAGTATTTAGAACGGGTAAATACAGGAAAAGCGGAGATTCTGTCTGCTACAGGAGAAGATGATTTTTCTAAGCTGGAAGATGAAATTTACAAGACAGTGACATTCTTATATCAGACAAAGGATAAAGCAGTTCAGGTGAAAAATAGTTTTGCCGAAAATTTATACAATATTGCGCATCAAATCAAGACGCCGATTACTGCGATTTCTTTGTCCTTGCAGACTATGGGAAAAGAAAATCGGCAGGAACAGTCAGAAAAAATACAAAATCAGCTTTTAAGGTTAACCCGTTTGGAGGAAGGACTGCTTTTGCTGTCCCGGTTTGATGCAGGGACATTGGTTCTTCAAAAATCAGAAATAGATGTTTTAACAGTCATTGTTCTTGCGGCAGATAATTTGCAGGAATTACTGGCAGAGTCCGGAACATCTATGGACATTCCGGAGTTGGGAGAAATGGCGATAACAGCCGATTTGGAGTGGACAATGGAGGCGGTTATAAATCTGATGAAAAACTGTATGGAACATAACAGGGGTGGAACGATACATTGTACTTATGGACAAAATCCGCTATATACGGAAATTCTGATTTGGGATGAAGGAAATGGATTTGACAAAGAGGATATTCCACATCTTTTTGAAAGATTTTATCGGGGAAAAAATGCCTGTACGGGAGGGATAGGAATAGGATTAGCACTGGCAAAAGAGATTATCGAAAGACAAAATGGAACAATACACGCTAAAAATATGCCGGAGGGTGGCGCTTGTTTTGAAATTCGCTTTTACTGTCACTGAGTTGTAATTTTCATTTGATATAGTAATGATAAGGAGTTTCAAAAATCCACAGAAGGAGGAAACAACGGAATGGATATTTTAGTGTGTGAAAAAATTTGCAAAATATATGGTTCTGGGAATCATCAGGTGACTGCATTGGATGGAATTGACTTGAAAATCAGTAAGGGGGAATTTGCAGCCATTGTCGGAGCGTCAGGTTCAGGAAAATCTACGCTGCTGCATATTTTAGGAAGTGTAGACAAACCTACAAGTGGAAAAGTTATAATAGACGGCACAGATCTTTCGAAATTGAATCCGACACAGGCAGCAATTTTTAGAAGAAGAAAAGTTGGTTTGGTATATCAGTTTTATAATTTAATCCCTACGCTTACGGTACGGAAAAATATTCTTATGCCCCTTGCACTTGATAAGAAAAAGCCAAATAATGAATATTTCGAGAAGGTGGTGAATTCTCTTGGAATTGCTGACAAGCTTGACGTTTTACCCAATCAGTTATCAGGAGGACAACAGCAGAGAGTTGCGATTGCCCGTTCTTTGATTTATCGTCCGGCACTGCTTTTAGCTGATGAACCGACAGGAAATTTAGACCAGAAAAATTCCAAAGAGATTGTTGATCTGCTGAAGCTGTCCAACCGAAATCTGGAACAGACGATTTTGCTGATTACACATGATGAAAAGGCAGCGTTAGAGGCAGATCGTATCATAACCATAGAAGACGGCAAAATCAAAAGTGATGAACGGCGGAGGTAATGAATATGTGGAGAGATTATTCATTGGGATATATTAAAAATAATCGTTTATCCGGCATCTCTGTTATGATTGCTGCCTTTATTTCAGCGTTGTTTTTATCATTATTATGTGGATTGTTTTATAACACATGGAAGTACGAAGTTGAGAGAATCGAACTGGAAGAAGGCCGTTGGCAGAGTCGTATTGCAGGAGAATTTGATAAAGAAGATATAGAAACGATAAAAAGATTTGCGAATGTAAAAGCTGTAGTGATAAATGAGGAGAAAAGTAAAAATCAGCAAAAAGTTATAGATATTTATTTTGATGATATGGGAAATGTTCTGAAAGACACTCCTAAAATTGCCGAATCGGTGAGAGCAGCCCCGGAAAATGTTACATATAACCATGAGCTTTTGGCAATGTATTTAGTACGTGATCCGCAGGATACGGCACCAAGACTGTTATTTCCGCTATTTATACTGATAACGGCAATGACATCATTTTCGTTGATTGTTATCATACATAATTCTTTTGCAGTATCTATGAATACACGAATCCATCAGTTTGGTATTTTGTCCAGCATCGGAGCTACTCCGAAACAGATACGGTCATGCCTTTTGCAGGAGGCAGCAGCGTTGTGTGCCGTACCGGTTATTCTTGGGAATTTATTGGGCATTGTAATTAGTATGGGGCTTTTACATATGATAAATATTTTGTTGGGCAGTGGCACAGCCGGCAGACATGAGGCAGTTTTTGGATATCATCCGTTTGTACTGGCTGCCACGCTCGGTGTAACGATTCTGACGGTATGGATTTCTGCCTGGCTGCCTGCCAGGAAATTGAGCAAACTGACACCGCTTGAGGCAATTAAAAATGCAAGTGAATTACAGTTAAGACGCAGGAAAAAATCACCGTTTCTTAGGTTACTGTTTGGAATAGAAGGGGAATTGGCAGGGAATGCACTGAAAGCACAGCGAAAAGCCCTGAGAACAGCATCGCTTAGTTTAATACTTTCTTTTATGGCATTTACAATGATGCAGTGCTTTTTTACCATGTCGGGAATCAGTACAAGGGAAACATATTTTGAACGTTATCAGGATACATGGGACGTAATGATTACGGTGAAAGATACGGAAGTAGATTCCCTTGAAGAAATGAAAGAAATCCGAGAGCTTTCCGGTGTAAAAAATGCGATTGCATATCAAAAAGCGACAGCAAAAAGACTTGTCACAGAAAATGAAATGAGTTCGGAAATGAAAGGGTTTGGCGGTTTTTCACATGCTTCTGGTAATTATGCAGAAGAAACAGAGAATGGCTGGCTGGTAAACGCTCTGATTATCGTTTTGGATGATGTAAGTTTTCGGGCATACTGTGAACAGATTGGGGTTACACCACAGCTTGACGGAGTAATTATCAGAAATCAGATACGTGACGTGACAAATCCGGATTTTCGACATCCGGTGTATATGCCTTATCTAAAAGGTGAAAATGCCACTAGTATATTAAGATGGTCAGGTAAAGAAGAAGTGATGGTGGAAATTCCTGTTTTATCTTATACAGAAAAAGTTCCTGTCTTGAGAGAGGAATATGGGAAATCCGATTCTTATGAAATCGTTCATTTTGTTCCGGCATCTTTGTGGAAAGAGATGAAAGGACAGATTGCGGGATACGAAGACGACACATATATTTGTGTTCTGGGCAATGAAAATAGCACAGTAGAAGAACTGAATAAACTGCAAAAAGCAGTTACTCAAGTTATAGGGGAAAATCATATAACAGAAAGTGAGAATCGTATTCAGGAACAGGAAGCCAATGACAAGCAGATCCAGGGAATGATGACGATTCTGGGAGGTTTTTGTGTACTTCTTGCCATGATTGGCATCGGCAATGTGTTTTCGAATACACTTGGTTTTGTGCGTCAGAGAAAGAGAGAATTTGCCAGATATATGTCTGTCGGTATGACACCACAGGAAATCAGGAAAATGTTCTGCATTGAGGCATTGGTCATTGCCGGACGTCCGGTATTGATTACGATTCCACTGACCATCGTTTTCGTTGGTTTTATGTTGCAGGCAAGTTATCTTGAAGTTGGAACCTTCCTTGCTGAAGCACCGTTTGTTCCGATTGCCGTTTTTCTGTCAGGCATTTGGGGCACTGTGGCATTGGCATATTACCTTGGCTGGCGCAACATACGAAAAATAAATTTGGCCGAGATTTTACGAGATGATACGATGATGTAGACAAGTTTAAAAGCATGAATTATGATATTCGGCTGCTATTTGATAAGCCAACTATAATCCTCCTTGCGACAGTCAAGGATATACTCTACATAGATCGTATTATCCTGAATCTGATAAAGAACAAGATACCACTTCGCAATAAACATTTTATGATATTTATTCGGAGTGATATACTGTTCTTCAAAGAAAGGAAAACGCTGTGGCATCTGACACAAAGAACGCAATGCTGTCATGCTCTCTTTTTTCTTTGCCGCTGCTGCCTGTTTATCGACCTGTGCCATAAAACGGATATGTGTTCCTAACATTATTTTTGCTCGATCGGAAATAATAACTTTATACTTGTTGTTTGCTGCCATATGCTACACCTCTGTAATTATTTCATCAAGATAAGCGTCCAGTTCATCAAGCGTACAACCTTTTCTTCCCACAAGTCTATCCTCTTCAACTGCAAGCAACTCCTCACGGAGATTCAGCATTTTTTCTCTGCGGTTGTAAGTTTCAATGTCCATAACGACCAAATCCCCTTCGCCGTTCTTGGTAAGGAAAATCGGTTCTTCGGTCTTTCGACACAGATCGGCAATCTCGTTATAGTTCTGGCGGATTGCTGCGGATGGACGAATATTCATAGAGATACCTCCTTTGTTGGGATGGATAGTAATATTCTACACATATTATATCTTTTTCATACAACGAAGTCAACGAGGATGCATATTGTATGTTATTAACTTATGATAATGTCACCTTAGGATTCTCTTGAGATAATGTCACTTT
>OBYP01000797.1_pt1 | contig 22856 bp, 23 predicted proteins | sample 1501461 | NCBI WGS metagenome assembly OBYP01 (sample SAMEA2580201, study PRJEB22360) | human gut metagenome | biome: human gut; feature: human-associated habitat; material: faeces | place: Denmark | collected 2008/2010 | reverse complement strand
CTTCTATTTAACTTTTTTGCAACTTCATATACTCTGAATTTTGCCATAATTATACCTCCTTTAATTATTCCTTATCAAGTTGTCTTAAAAGAGCTTTACAAAATCCCTGATCTGTGACTGCAATGGAAGCCCGAAACTCCTTTCCTATCGCGTGTCCCAGCTCTTCTTTTTGACAAAAATGATAAAGAGGCACTTGATAATGATTACATTGATTCTGAAACATCTTTTTTGTATTATCGGAAGCATCCTCGGCAATAATTACCAGACCGGCATTTTTTTCCCGGATAGCTTCCTGTACGGCAAATTCTCCACTGACTAAATTACCGGATCTCATGGCAAGACCAAGGAGGGATAATACTTTTTTATTCAACCTCATCCATCTCCTTTTCCAGTAACTCATAAATTTCTTCCGGAACAGTCATCTGAAAAGAACGGTCTAACCCTCTGTTTCTCCGCACTTTTTTAAGACAATCAAGTTTCGGACAAATATACGCTCCCCGGCCGTTTTTCTTACCGGTCATGTCCAGAGAGATCTCTCCGTCTTTTGAACGGACAATTCTCACCAGCTCGCGTTTTTGTTTTTGCTCACCGCATCCAATACACTTTCTTGTAGGAACTTTTCGATTCATCATATCACATCCTGCTTATTTTTCAGATGACTCATCTGCCTGAACATCCTGGAAATCTTCAGTTTCGTCGAAAGTTTCTTCGAATGATTCCAGATTTTCCAAGTCTTCCGGATTAAAGTCTTCAAATAACTCTTCCGGCTGTGTCTCTTCTTTTTGTGCTTCTTCCTGGGCCTGGGATTCACTCTTAATATCAATCTTATATCCTGTCAGTCTTGCTGCCAGTCTTGCATTCTGTCCCTCTTTTCCAATGGCAAGAGATAACTGGTAGTCAGGAACAACAACTTCTGCACTTTTTTCTTCTACATCAGCAGTTACAGAAACTACTTTAGAAGGACTGAGTGCATTTTCAATGAAAATACAAGGATCTTCATTCCAGTTAATAATATCAATTTTCTCGCCTTTTAAGTCGTTGACAATCGCATTGACTCTGGCACCGTTTAATCCGACACATGCTCCGACAGGGTCTACATTTTTATCGTTAGACCAGACAGCCATTTTTGTTCTTGATCCAGCTTCACGGACAATGTTTTTAATTTCCACTGTTCCGTCCTGAATCTCTGCAACTTCTTTTTCAAACAGTCGTTTTACCAGATCCGGATGTGTTCTGGAAACCAGAATCCGAGGTCCGCGGTTGGTCTCTTTTACTTCAACGATATAAAGTTTGATTCGCTCTGTCGGTTTAAAGACTTCACCGCGAATCTGTTCTGATTTCATCAACAGAGCATCGGTTTTGTCATCTAAACTGACACTGACATTTTCCCCAACATAGCGCTGTACCACTCCGGTTACAATATCTTTTTCTTTGCAATAGAAATGGTCATATACGACTCTTCGTTCTTCTTCTTTGATTTTCTGTACAATAACACTTCGTGCGTGCATTGCTGCAATTCTTCCAAAATCTTTTGGTGTAATCTCAATACGCACAGTGTCTCCCAGGTCTAAACGCTGGTCGATCGCTTTTGCTTTGCCAAGGCTAATCTCTAAAGCCGGGTCCATCACCTCTTCTACGACTTCTTTGATCGCATAGACAAAAATATCTCCGGTTTCACGGTCCATATTTACAACAACGTTATCTGCACTTCCAAAGTCTCTTTTGCATGCAGCAAGCAGTGAATTTTCAATGGCTTCCATAATCACGTCTTTATCGATGCCTTTTTCTTTTTCCAGCTGATTTAATGCTGCAATTAATTCACTCATTTTTTTCTTTCCTCCTTAAAAATCTAACGACAAACGAGCACTGGCAATGCTCTTTTTTTCAAATGTTATATCTTCTTCCTCTACGGTAATCACAATATGATCTTGTTCATATTCTTTTAAAATACCAGTAAATTCTTTTTGCTTTTCGACTGCCTGATAGAGTTTTACATCAATGGATTTTCCAATGCTTCGAAGATAATCTTTTTCTTTCTTTAATGGTCTTCCAAGACCCGGGGAACTTACCTCTAGAATATAGGCATCTTCAATAAAATCCTCCGCATCCAGTTTTTCTTCCAGACTGCGGCTGATGGTTACACAGTCATCAATACCAATTCCACCTTCTTTGTCGGCATAGACTCTTAAATACCAGTTTGCACCTTCTTTTACATACTCTACGTCTACCAACTCAAAATGATTGGCTTCAATGATTGGTAAGACCAGAGCCTCTGTCCTTGCCTCAATCTCAACTCGTTTTGCCAAATTATCCATCCTTTCTTCGCTATACTCATTCTCAGCACAAACAATAAGAGTGGACTCTCGCCCACTCTTGTGTCTTTTTCTTAAGCTATATTTATTCTAACATGAAAAATATTCCTTGACAAGGGATTTTTCAGAGAAAATTAAAAGAAAGCTGATCAGTTTCTTCCAGATCTCCGAGAATTCCCAGCTCTTTCATTTTATCGACAGCCGCCTGCGGTGCCTTTGTCCGATTGCGGAAATTTTCAAGGGATGTGTAAGGTTCTCCATGAGAAGCTTCTTCCACCTGTAGCGCGGCTTTTTCTCCCATGCCGTCAATACTTGTAAGCGCCGGCATAATTTTTCCGTCCATAACCTGAAAATCTTTCGCTTTTGCCTGATAGACATCCAGCGGGTGAAATTCATAGCCGCGGGCATACATTTCATCTGCAATTTTCATTTCCCTAAGCAGGTCAAGGTCTGCATTTTTAACTTCGTGTTTTGGTGTATTTTTAATCTGCTGTATCCGTTCATTCAATCGCTCTTTCCCAAGGCACATATCTTCATAAGAAAAAGCTTTGGCGCGGATACTGAAATAGGCGGCATAGTATGCCAGAGGATGATAGACTTTGTACCATGCGATTCTCCATGCCATCATAACGTAAGCTGCCGCGTGGGCTTTTGGGAACATATATTTAATCTGCTTACAAGACCAGATGTACCAGTCCGGAACATCGTGATCGCGCATCATCTGTTCCTGTTCTTCTGTCAGTCCTTTTCCCTTTCGTACCCCCTCCATAATCTTAAAGGAAGCTTCCTGCTCCAGTCCCTGGTTGATCAGATAGACCATGATATCATCTCGGCAGCAGATCGCTGTAGAAATCACGGCATCTCCATTTTCAATCAATGTCTGCGCATTTCCAAGCCATACATCAGTTCCATGAGACAGTCCGGAAATACGAACCAGATCTGAAAAGCTCTGAGGATGAGTATCCTGAAGCATCTGAATTACAAAATCCGTACCAAATTCCGGAACTCCCAGAGATCCCAGTGGTGTTCCGTCAATATCCTCCGGTTTGATTCCCAGAGTTTCAGTTCCGTGAAACAGTCCCATAACCCCTTTATCATCCATCGGGATGGTCTGGGCATTAATTCCTGTAATATCTTCCATCCTTCGAATCATGGAAGGATCGTCGTGTCCCAGAATATCAAGTTTTAACAGGTTCTGGTCAATGGAATGGTACTCAAAGTGGGTCGTGATAATCGGCGTATTCATATCGTTTGCCGGATGCTGTACTGCTGTGAAATCATAGATTTCTTTATCATGGGGAACAACGATGATTCCGCCCGGATGCTGTCCGGTTGTTCTTTTGACGCCGGTACATCCAACTGCAAGCCGTTCAATTTCACAGCGGCGTTTGCTGATTTCCCGTTCTTCCAGATATTTGAGTACATAACCGTATGCTGTTTTTTCTGCCAGTGTACCGATGGTTCCGGCACGAAAAGCTTTCCCTTTTCCAAAAATTACTTCCACATAAGCATGGGCTTTTCCCTGATATTCTCCTGAGAAATTCAGGTCGATATCCGGCTCTTTATTTCCCTTGAATCCAAGGAAGGTTTCAAAAGGAATGTCCTGTCCTTCTTTGATGAATTTTGTACCGCACTTCGGACAATATGCATCTGGCATATCAAATCCGGACATACCCATTTTGGCATATTGCTGAACCTGTTCAGAGTCGAAATCCACATAATGACATTCCGGACAGATATAGTGTGCCGGAAGAGGGTTTACCTCGGTAATTCCTGACATCGTAGCCGCAAAGGAAGATCCGACAGAACCACGTGATCCAACCAGATAACCATGATTATTCGAATCCCATACAAGTTTCTGGGCAATGATATACATAACCGCATAGCCATTTCCGATAATAGAATTAAGTTCCTTTTCCAGACGGCTGGTTACCCGCTCCGGCAAATCTTCTCCATAAATCTCATGAGCGCGGTTATAACAGATTTCACGCAGCGTCTTATCAGAATCCGGGATGACCGGCGGACACTTATCCGGATGAATCGGTGAAATATTTTCAATCATATCATTGATTTTATTGGTGTTTGTAATGACAACTTCTTTTGCTTTTTCACTTCCCAGATAGGCAAATTCGTTTAACATTTCTTCTGTAGTCCGAAAATACAGTGGCGGTTGAGAGTCCGCATCTTTAAATCCTTTTCCTGCCATCAGAATCGAACGATAAATTGCATCATCCGGATTTAAAAAGTGAACATCACAAGTGGCAGCCACCGGCTTTTGAAATTGTTCTCCAAGCTCCACAATTCGCTGATTTAGTTTTTGAATATCCTCTGTGGAATTTACATTCTCAATTTTGTCTGAGTGAATCATAAATTCATTGTTTCCTACCGGCTGAATTTCCAGATAGTCATAAAAAGATACAATCTCTGCGATGGTTTCGTCCGATCTTTGATCCATCAATGCCTGATAAAGTTCTCCCGCCTCACAGGCAGAGCCAATAATTAATCCCTCCCGATACTGATTAATCAGAGATTTCGGCATTCTCGGGCGCCGGTTATAATATTTAATATGAGATTCTGATACAAGCCGGTTTAAGTTAACACGTCCGGTATTATTTTTTACCAGAATAATGCCATGATAAGTTCTGCCTTTTTTAATCAAGTTGTCATTATCCGCTGCAAAAGTATTGACCTGATCAAGATTTTCCATACCTTTTTCTTTTAACATAGAAATAAATTCTATAAAAATTTTTCCGGTTGCCGTAGCATCATCCACAGCACGGTGATGGGTTTCCAGAACAATATTTAAGTGTTTACAGATATTATCCAATGTATATTTTCCAAGATGTTCCATCAGACACCGGGCAAGTCCCAGAGTATCTACAGATGTATATTCATACGGAAGATTCAGACGTTTGGCATTTTCTTTGATAAATCCGGTATCAAAACTTGCATTATGAGCCACCAAAACACATCCTTTGCAAAATTCAAAGAATCTTGGCAAAACCTGCTCTATAAGATCCGAATTCTTTACCATATCATCGGTAATGGTTGTAAGCTGTGTAATTTTATATGGAATAGGTCGTTGCGGATTTACAAATTCACTGAAAGTTTCTGTGATCTTTCCGCCTACAACCTTAACGGCGCCAATCTCGATAATCCGGTCTTTTTCACTGTGAAATCCGGTTGTCTCAATATCAAATACAACGTATTCTGCATCCAGAGACTGTCCGCGGGAATTAACTGCAAGTTCGCCCAAATCATCTACAAAATAGGCTTCCACTCCGTAAATAATTTTGAAGGGATCGTCTTTTGGTAAACGGAGATCTTCGTAAGCATGATGTGCAATCGGAAATCCCTGGAGCACTCCGTGATCTGTGATCGCCACTGCCGGATGTCCCCACTCATATGCGCGCTTTACAATATCTTTAATCTGTACAACGCTATCGTTATCACTCATTACCGTGTGAAGATGGAGTTCCACGCGCTTTTCCAGGGAATGATCCTGTCGCTTCTCCCGGAAGTCTGTGATTGCCTTAATTCCGGCAACCGAGCTTAAACCGATTTCCCGGTCAAATTTATCATAAATGGCAACTGCCTTGACGCGGTAAAATCCCCCTTTTTTCAAACCATCTAAAATCTCAGGAAGCTGTTCATTTTTTACAAAAATCTTGCAGCTGATGGAATCTGTGAAATCTGTTAAATGAAAAATAATAATTGTCTTTTCATTTCGAATTTCTCTTGTTTCTAAAAAAGTGATTTGTCCACGTACAACAACCTCTCCAATCTCATCATAAATATCTTTGATTTCCATCAGATCACCGTCACAGTTTCTTCCGTAAAGCAGTGTAGGATCATCCTGATATCTCGGCTTCTTACGGAAATTTTGCTGTTCCCTTTTGGTGGCTGCCGCCTTCTTCCTTGCTTTCTTCTCTTCCTGCTGTTCCTTCGCTATGCTGTCTGCATGTTCGACTATGGCATGAATCTGTTGTTTTAACTGATAATTACTTTCTCTTTTCAAAGTCTGATCTTCTGTTCTGGAAAAGTCAAAACCGACTTTAACATCCATATGGAAACGCTCTTTTAATATTGTTTCAAAAAAATCTTTGATTTCCGGAGATTTATTCTTATTTACAAAAGTATTTTCAAAGAAAAACGTTATAACATTTCCTTCTACTTTATAATCTCCTTTTCTTACAACATTAAAAATAACCTCCCCTTTGCCTTTTAATTCAAAGAGGAAGCTTTTCATATATTGCTCCATTAAATAATTCAAATTATATTGTTCTGAAAGTTCATAAGATTCCTGAAACCGGATTTTAATATAGCGCTTGGAAAACAGCTGTTCCCGAATCTGCTGTTCCATTTTCCATGTATCGATTCTGGAAATCAAATGATTACATTGAAAAGAAATCCGCAGCATATTCTCCCGCTTTTTTAATGTAATATTCCGAATATTGGCGGATTCAAACATAGAATGCATTTCATTTGAAACTTTTAAGTCCGGAAACACACGAAAAAACGGTTTACCTGGTGTCTGCATGTTCTTCCCCCCAATGTTCCAGTTCATATCTTAAAGTTGAAAGAAGATCTTTTTCCGGAACTTTTCGAACGACTTCTCCTTTTTTGATCAGAAGTCCTTCTCCTTTTCCGCCGGCAATTCCGACATCTGCTTCTTTTGCCTCACCCGGACCGTTAACAACACATCCCATAACTGCAACTTTCAGATTCAGATGTTCAAAATCAGAAGCCATAGTTTCCACCTGATTTGCAAGAGAAATCAAATCAATATTAGTTCGACCGCAGGTTGGGCAGGATACAACTTCAATTCCGCCGATTCTAAGACCAAGCGTTTTTAAAATCAGTTTTGCGCTGGCAATTTCATTGATCGGATCTCCTGTAAGAGAGACACGGATCGTATCTCCGATTCCCTGATATAGGATCACGCCAAGTCCGACGGCAGATTTTATATTTCCACTGTAAACTGTTCCGGCTTCCGTAATTCCTACATGGAGCGGATAATTGATTTTCTCAGCAATCCGTTCATAAGCCTTTGCACACATTAACACATTGGAAGATTTGATACTGACAACAATGTCATGAAAATCAAAAGTTTCCAGCATAGAAACTTTATCCAGGGCACTTTCTACCAGTCCTTCGGCTGTTACTCCTCCGTATTTTTCTACCAGAGCTTTCTCGAGAGACCCGCTGTTAACTCCGACACGGATCGGGACATGATATTTTTTGGCGGTCTCTACTACTTTGCGGATATTCTCCTGACCACCAATATTTCCCGGATTGATTCTGATTTTATCTGCACCGTGCTCCATTGCCGCAATGGCAAGTTTATAGTCAAAGTGGACATCTGCAATCAGAGGAATGTGTATTTTTTTCTTAATTTCAGTGAATGCCTCGGCGGCTTCTTTGGTTGGAACAGTACAGCGAACCATCTCGCATCCCGCTTTTTCCAGTGCCAGAATCTGCTGTACGGTTTCCTCAACATTTTCAGTTTTTGTGTTTGTCATAGATTGAATTACAACCGGGTACCCGCCTCCAATTTTCACATCACCAATTTGAACCACTTTTGTCTGATTTCTCGTATACATAGAATACCTCCTTTACAGAATAATCTTTACAATATCCTGATACATGACAAAGACCATTAAAAGCATCAAAAGTGCCAGGCCGATTGTGTGTACCACAGCCTCCATCTTTTGAGGAACGGCTTTTCCGCGGATTGCCTCTATAATTAAAAACAGCAGCCGTCCACCATCTAATGCCGGAAGCGGCAATAGATTCATCACACCTAAATTGGCGCTGATCAAGATTGCCATACTCATCATTGTTAAAAATACTGCCCGGAAACCATAGGCTGCGGCTTCATTGTACTGATCTCCAACAGTCTTTACAATTCCCACCGGACCGGATAAGTCTTTCATTCCGAGTTTTTGTGTTATCAGCATTTTCACACTTTTCAGAGTAATTTTAACTTGGAGTCCCACTTCCCGCACGCTATATTCAAGCGTCTTTAGAGGTCCGACTTTTTGATACCCCGGCCAGGTGATTCCAATCATATATTGGTTTCTTTCCTGATCAAAATGCGGTTTTACCTGAACTGTTTTCTTTGTACCGTCTCTTTCTACTGTGAGCGGTATATTCCCGCCATCATAATCCAAAAACATATAGTAAGAAAATTCACGATAATTATGAATGCTTTTTCCATCTACACCGACCATGGTATCGCCTGCTTTAATACCTGCCTGTGCCGCCGGAGAATTCTTTTGTACAGAATCAATTTTCGGGATATCTGCACCTGACATTCCCACAACAATTACAGAAAGTAAAAATGCCAGAATAAAATTAAAAAGCGGTCCGCCGAAGATGACTGCCATTCTCGCCCATACGGATTTATTATTAAAAGCATCAGCCTCCGGGCGTTCTTCATCTTCGCCCATCATACATGCTCCGCCGAAGGGCAGAAGTTTTACGGAATAAAACGTTTCCCCTACCTGTTTTCCGATAATTGTCGGTCCGAGTCCGATGCAAAATTCATCTACCCGGATTCCATTTTTCTTGGCAATCAGAAAATGTCCCAGTTCATGAACAATAATAATAATGCCAAAAATTAAAATTGCAATGATAATATTCAAAAGTTTACCTGCTTTCTATGTGCTCGTAAACCCACTGCTCTGTTTCAAGCACCTGCTCTAATGTCGGATGCTCTATTAGTTTGTGGGATTCCATCGCGTCTTCAATGATGTCATAAATATCTAAAAACTGTATTTTTCGATCTAAAAATAATGCAACTGCTTTTTCATTGGCTGCATTTAAAACCGTCGGCATGCTTCCGCCGATTCTTCCGGCTTTATACGCATAAGGAAGACCTTTCAGCACGTCAGTCGGAGGTTCCTCAAAAACCAATTCCTTTAATGCCGCAAAATCAAGCCGGTCTCCCGGAAGTTCTCTATGTTCCGGATAAAAAAGGGCATATTGGATCGGAAGTTTCATAGCTGGTGTTCCAAGCTGTGCAATAACACTGCCATCCTGAAACTGAATCATAGAATGAATGATACTTTTCGGCTGAACAACGACATGGATATGATCAAAATCCACATCAAACAGCCATTTTGCTTCGATTACTTCCAATCCCTTATTTACTAAAGTTGCTGAGTCCACGGTAATCTTACGTCCCATAGACCAGTTTGGATGATTTAAGGCGTCTTCGACCGTTACGCAAGCAAGCTCCTCTGTCGTCTTTTTTCGAAAAGGCCCTCCGGATGCTGTGATAATCAAAGAATCCAGATCCTTCCTTCGTCCACTCTGAAGACACTGGAATATTGCAGAATGTTCGCTGTCAACCGGATAGATTGATACCCCGAGTTCTTTTGCCATCGGCATAATCAAATGTCCGGCTGTCACCAGAGTTTCTTTATTAGCAAGCGCAATATCCTTTCCTGCTTTCATTGCGGCGATTGTCGGACGAATTCCGATCATCCCTACAATCGCAGTGACGACCATAGAACATTTTGACTCTGTGGCTGCCTCCAACAAACCATCCATTCCGGCAGTTACCCGAACTTTGGTATCTCCAAGACGCTGCTTTAATTCCTTTGCGCGTTCTTCATCATAAACAGCCACAAGCGCCGGAGAAAATTCCCGAACCTGCTGTTCTAACAGATCAATATTGGTTCCGGCGGCTAAAGCACTTACCTGCAGATCTGAATTCTGTCGGACAATATCCAGTGTCTGGGTACCAATAGAACCTGTAGATCCGATGATTGAAATATATTTCATTTAGATTGTTCCCCCTGAAATCATAACCGTAAGATAATAGATAACCGGTGCGATCAAAATAATACTGTCAAAGCGGTCAAGAATTCCTCCATGTCCCGGAATCAGTGTCCCGTAATCTTTAATCCCGACATCTCGCTTAATAGCAGAAGCTGCTAAATCTCCAATTACAGAAATAGCTCCTCCAATACCGCAAATTAGCGGGAACATCACGACAGGATCAAAATTAAACCGAATATAGGTTTTTAAATATAATCCGTAGAGTCCTCCTAAAATAGCTGCACCGATAATGCCTCCGATCAGACCTTCAATACTTTTTTTCGGACTTAACTGTGGTGACATCTTATGTTTTCCGATGAGCATACCTGTGCAATAGGCAAGAGTATCATTTCCCCATGCCGCCAGGAACAGTAAAACTACAAATTCTCCTCCATTTTGCAGATCCCGGATCTGATAAATATAAGACATCATAATTCCAACATATACAAATCCAAAAAAACATGCCATCATCTGGTTTGCTTTATATTTTGGAAATCGTACAACATAACATCCCAATAAGAAAATTAAAAACAGAATAATAATTGCAATAGACCACTGCTGCAAGTCAAAGAATAATGCTACGAAAAACAAGATCGTACTGGTGTATCCAATCACTGCAAAGGATGATTTTTCGATTTGATAAATTTTTAAAATCTCGCTGTAACCAATCAGCGATACAATCAACGTCATTGCAAAAGTGACAATTCCTCCAAGATACAATCCTACAGCGGCAACGATTACCAAAACAATACCGCTTATTAGTCTCTGCTTAAACATAAATTTAAATTCCTCCAAATCTGCGGTCGCGTCCATTATAATACTCGATCGCTTTTTTCAATTCTTTTTTATTGAAATCCGGCCAGAGAACATCTGTAAAGTAAAACTCTGTATAGGCAAGCTGCCAAAGCAAGAAATTTGACAGTCTTTCTTCTCCGCTGGTACGGATCAGAAGATCCGGATCCGGCAGTTCTCTGGTATCCAGATATCTTTTGAAATTTTCCTCTGTAATATCTTCTTTTGAAATTTTTCCCCTTGAAAGATCATCTGCCATCTGTTTCATGGAACGAATCATCTCATCACGACTTCCATAATTCAGCGCAATGGTAAAATTAATTCCTGTATTATTTTTTGATGCCTCTTCAAGCTCCGCAATCTTTTGCTGAAGATCTTCAGAAAGTCCGGTTACATCACCGATAACCCGCACTTTCATATTATTTTTATTTGCACGTTTGATACAGGTTTTCAGATAATCCCGCAAAAGTTTCATAAGTGCATCTACTTCATCTTTGGGACGTTTCCAGTTTTCTGTAGAAAAGGCATAAACTGTAAGATATTTGATCCCCATGTTATGGGCATCTTCAATAATATTTTCTACAACTTTACTTCCCTGTCGATGTCCCATATTTCTGGGCAGATGTTTCTTTTTTGCCCATCGGCCGTTTCCATCTAAGATAATTGCCACATGCTGTGGGATATTTAAATGTTCCATTCCAACCTCCCGTAATATTTTCAGTCTCCTCCAACGGCATAAAACAGGGCTGAGGACCCCAACCCTGTTTTATATTAAACTGTCATAATTTCTTTTGATTTTGCATCCACAGCATCTTCGATCTGTTTGATAAACTTATCTGTGATCTTCTGAACCTGATCTTCCTGATCTTTCGCCTGATCATCATTTAATTCTCCGGCTTTGTTTTGTTTTTTAACAAAGTCATTGGCATCTCTTCGGATATTGCGGACTGCAACCTTCGCTTCTTCTCCACGTTTCTTCACGTCTTTTGCCAGTTCTTTTCTTCGTTCTTCTGTCAAATCCGGGAAGTTCAGTCGAATGGCTTTACCATCGTTTGTTGGGGTAATTCCGATATCAGATACCATAATTGCTTTTTCAATTTCTTTTAACAAATTTGGTTCCCATGGCTGAATCATAATAGTTCTGGCTTCCGGCACAGAGACATTCCCAACCTGAGCAACCGGAGTTGGAACTCCGTAATAGTCTACTTTTACCTTATCCAGCACATGTGGGTTTGCTCTCCCGGCACGAATGGTTAAAAAATCATTTGCCATACTATCTAAGGATTTCTGCATCTTGTCTTCAAATTGTTTTAACATGTTTCTTTTGTCCTCCTAATATTCTCAAACGGTTACATAAGTTCCGTTAAATTGTCCGTTCATTAGATTCTCTATACTGTTTTTTTCATTGAGTCCGAAAACTGCCAGCGGCATCTTGTTTTCAAGACACATAATTGTTGCTGTTAAGTCAATTACACCCAGTTTTTGATCCAAAACTTCTTCCATTGTGATCGTATCATATTTTACTGCTTCCGGATGAACTGCCGGATCACAATCATAAACGCCATCAATTGATTTTGCAAGAAGAATCGCATCTGCTTCAATCTCAATTGCTCTCAAAGCAGTCGATGTATCTGTGGAAAAATACGGGTGACCGGTTCCGCCGGCAAAAAATATAACTTTTCCCTGATTAAGATCTCTGACTGCCCTGTCTTTGGAAAACAGTTCCGTAAATGATCCGCATACAAACGGAGTATATACCTCTGTTTCCATTCCGGCACTGCGGAATGCATCTGATACATAAATACAGTTCATTACTGTGGCAAGCATTCCGATCTGGTCTGCCTTCGTCCGCTCCATACGTTCACTTGTACGGCCTCTCCAGAAGTTTCCGCCACCGATAACAATGGCAACCTGAAGTCCCTGATCTACCAGAGTTTTTACCTGACGGGCAGCATCTGTACAGGTTGCTTCATCAAAACCTGTTTTTTTGTCTCCTGCAAGTGCTTCACCGCTTAACTTTAAAAGTACACGTTTCATATCTTTTAAATCTTTCATTGACATACCTCTTTTGTTTTTTATTTACAAAATCACTATGAAAAATTATATCATATCATTTTCAAAAGAACAACTATAGAAAAAGAAAGAACCTCGTTTTTTGAGAGATTCTTTCAAATACTTATTTTCTGTTAGTTTATACTGCCTATTTCTTGCGAATATCTAAAAATGCCGCACAGGTAAATACTCCGGGAATCAGAAAAGATGTCATCTGATCAATTTTAAATGTATGGCATATGACATTCATAAGAATCATTCCAACGTTAATTACCAGCAGTGCGATTCCGTAATAAAAGGCACGCTTACGTCCTTCCAGATTTAGATTTTTCCGGAAGCCCGCATATCCTCCAAGTACCGCAGCAGCTCCATACAGAGCCATCAAAGCTGCACTAATGTAAAATACAGATATAGGAACCTGCTGTTTATATGCATCTAAATCTGACATTAAAATCATTGCTACGCTTAGCAGCTGTAATACTCCCTGAATTATAAGGATAACTCCCATAATTTTCAGCAATATGTTTCTGTTTTCATTCATAATAAATATCCGTCCTTTTTTTATTTAAATTTGCTATCTGTCTCTTTCTGCTGTCAGCATAGAGAAGTCTACCATAGAACGAAAAGAACGTCAAGAAAAGGCAGAGGACATCTGTTTGATATCCTCCGCCCGGTTTTATTTTGCCGTTTCTTTTATATTCCGAAAGAAAATGGTTTTCATCTCTTTTTGTGAAATTTCTAATCCGTGAGAAATTTCAGAGAACAAAATCGTTTCGACCATTTTTAAATATCGCTCGTCAACTGACGGAAAATTTTTTCCTTGTGATAGACGTTTTTTCTTTCTTTTAAGAAGTAATTTGATGAGTCTCATGTTCTGTACAAAGTCACCGCTTCTGATGCATTCTTTGTAAATTGTTTCTCTGAATTTCTCTTTTGGAATTTCTAACTCCTCAAGTGCAGGAAACTGATTCAACAGAGCTTTTATTTCTTTTGCTTCTAACACACGGCGCATCTTAATCTTCTTATTATCGACAGGTATAAAAATCTCACTGTCTTTTACCTGACACGGACGCAGAATGTAGTAGAGTTTGTCCTCGGGGACATCACTCATCTTCATTGTAGTTACATCCATAATTTCACACACGCCGCTGCTTCCATATATAATATACTCGCCTTTTTTAAACATTCGTTCCTTCCTTTCTTGGCAAGTTTTCATGTACAAAATCAAATTATTTCTTTAATGCTACTATATATATGTTAGCACAAAAAAACATGGAATTCTAATGTTTTTTCAAAAAAGTCAGATTTTTTGATCTATTTCCTGGAATATTTGTATTATTCCTCTTCCCTTTCGGAATGATCAGATAAATAGCCAATTTTCAACTCTCCCGGCGGGATACTGCAGTCCTCATCTTCCGGCTCGTAAAATACATATCGGTTTTTACCGCCTCTTTTGGCTTTGTAGAGCGCAATATCTGCCTGATGCAAAAAAGTATCATAATCACAGCACTCATTTCCGCAAATCACTGCTCCGATACTGGTAGAAAAATTATAACCCTGAAATGCTCCGGAAAGAGCCTTCTGTAATTGTGCTGTTTTATTTTCAGCATTTTTTCTGCTGCCAATATCACATAAGAAGACCATAAATTCATCACCGCCTAAGCGCGCGGCAATATCATATCGACGGATATTGGACATCAGAGTTTTTGCAACATATTTTAAAAGTTCATCTCCGAAAGCATGTCCTCTTGTGTCATTCACTAGTTTAAAGTGATCCAGATCAAAAAATAAAATAGCGCTGACATGCCCTCTGTTTTCTTTTAGCGATGCAGATACAAGTTTTCTGGCAGCAGCCTGATTGTAAAGGTGTGTCAGAGAATCTCTCTCTGCCATATTTCGAAGCTGCTTTGCTTCTTCTGCCTGACAATGAATATTGCTCATTTTCCCGACAAAACCAATACAGACCGGTTTCAAACTATCTGTCCAGAGAGACCGGGTAATAAACTCATACCAGAGTTCCTTTCCATCCGGAGTTTTTACGAGATAAGATTTCCGAAAAATAGGGTCCTCACGTGTGGTTTTAAATATATTTTTCCAGAGATCCCGGCAGTCGGCTTTTGAAAGAATAGGCTCCCAGGTTATCTGAGTGCTGGCATCACTTCTTACCAGATCCAGACCGAATTCCTGATATCCAAGTTCAGAAAAGGTTAATTCATCCGTCTTTGTATCGTATTCAAACAGGATTTCATTGGATAAGGATGCCAAAAACTGATATTTCATCCGTTCTTTTTCAAGAAGCATCAGTGTACGGTCTGATATACCGGAAATTTCCTTTTGTTCTAATACTTCTTTTGACACACTGTCCAGATGCGCCCGTTCCTCTTCAGGACCGCTCTTTTGCATAATTCTTCGATGAATTTCATCTCCTTTTGCAAGCAGACACTCTATAAGCTGCGGATTAAACTGCCCACATTCCCCGTTTAAAATCATCTGCATGGCTTCTTCATGGGTATATGGAGGTTTATAAACCCTTTCACTGATCAGTGCGTCATAAACATCTGCCAGAGATACTACCTGAGCGCAAATCGGGATTTCATTTCCGGATAGTCCGTCCGGATACCCTTTTCCGTCCCAACGCTCATGATGCCATCGACAAATATCATAGGCATAGGTAAGAAGAGATTCTTGTTTTCGATAATTCATGCGTCTTAACATTGCTGCCCCATAGGCGGAATGCGTTTTCATGACCTCATACTCTTCCTTTGTCAGTTTCCCGGGCTTATTTAAAATGTATTCCGGAATAGCGACTTTTCCAATATCATGAAGTGCTGCAGCATTGGAAATAACAGAGATATCGGACACGCTTAGTTTGTATTCCGAAGAATGTTCCTGTAGTGCCTCCAGTAAAATTTCAGTAATGATACGGATGCGCAGTACATGCAGACCAGATTCTCCGTTTCGAAATTCCACAATGGTACTCAAAATATCAACCATCAGAGAATTATTCTTTTCTTTCTCTCGAATCTGATCTTTAACAAGCTCTAAGAGACTTCTCTGCTTTGCATAAAGCATAATTGTGTTCTTAATGCGATGCCGGATAATCCCGGAATCAAATGGACGACTGATATAATCAGAAACTCCCATCTCAAATCCGCGGTTAGTATAGTCAGACGAAGTTTCTGCTGAAATCATAATCACCGGAATATTTTGGATCCATCCTTCTTTGTTCATTACAAACAGAACTTCGAATCCATCCATCATCGGCATTACTACATCAAGCAAAACTACATGAATTCTTTCACCATAAACATCCAACATATCTAATGCTTCTTGTCCATTGGATGCTTCTAAGATTTCATATTCATCCTCCAACATATCATTTAAAAATGCACGATTTAATTCTACGTCATCTACAATTAGAATCGTTGACTTTTTGTTCATATCCTCTCCTATATCTTTATTCCAATTCCTGTATCTTTGATATAATTTTCTGATATTCCGCCTTAATTGTTTCTGCGGTTGGCAAAACATTCTCCAACTGATCTCCCCGAATCAGATCTACGAGTTTACTGCTTTTTTCCTGCAGTGCCGGAAATTCCAAATTGCTGGAAATTCCTTTTAATGTATGCGCTGCAATTAACAGTTTGTCATAATCTATTGGGTCTAATGCTTCTAAAAACTTCTGGTATGTAGGATCATCCGGAAATTTCTTTACAAATTTTATAACTAAATGACGGTTTCCCATCATTCGGCTGCTAATACTTTCATATTCCGCATCAATACTTTCATAAAACTGTTCAATATTCATTTTCTGCTCTCCTCAATATCTATAACCCTTGTGAAATGGTTTTAAGCCTGATCTCATCAGGTATTCCTGAGTTTTTATTATAACACTTTTCCAAAGACTCAACAATCAAAAGAAATGCCACATTTGATAGCATCCCAAATCTATTTATGTTAAAATAAAACCAAGATATTATAACCAAGGAGGAATTTATGGATTACAGAACTTATCTAAGAAATTATCCCGATGAAGAGGGTCGTTTTGGGCCATATGGCGGCGCTTATTTAACCGATGAACTAAAGCCTGCGTTTGAAGAAATTTCAGAGGCATATCAGACGATTTGCCATTCATCTCAGTTTATAAATGAACTTCGCCGGATTCGCAAAGAATTCCAGGGACGCCCAACCCCTGTTTATCATTGTGAACGCCTGTCAAAACTCTATGGAAACTGTCAGATCTATTTGAAAAGAGAGGACTTAAACCATACAGGGGCTCACAAATTAAACCACTGTATGGGCGAGGGGCTTCTGGCTAAGTTTATGGGAAAGAAACGTCTGATCGCGGAAACCGGTGCCGGACAGCATGGTGTCGCACTGGCAACTGCTGCCGCATTCTTTGGACTAGAATGTGAAATCCATATGGGAGAAGTCGATATTGCAAAACAGGCACCAAACGTAACACGTATGAAGATTCTGGGAGCCAAGGTAGTTCCGGTAACTCACGGATTAAAGACACTAAAAGAAGCTGTGGATTCTGCATTTGATTCTTATGCAAAGAATTATAAAGACTCTATTTACTGTATCGGATCTGCTCTGGGACCACACCCATTCCCTCTGATGGTGCGCGATTTTCAATCTGTCGTTGGCTATGAAGCAAAAGATCAGTTCCAGGAAATGACCGGTCTGCTTCCGGATGTTGTGTGTGCCTGTGTCGGTGGAGGAAGTAACTCCATCGGAATGTTTGTTCCGTTTGTTGATGAACCGGTAGATATTGTCGGAATTGAGCCATTGGGACGAGGCAGCACTCTTGGAGATCATGCAGCATCTATGACTTTTGGTGAAAAAGGTATTATGCATGGATTTGAAAGTATTATGTTAAAAGATCAGAAGGGAGATCCTGCCCCGGTTTACTCTATTGCCAGCGGATTAGATTATCCTTCTGTCGGACCGGAACATGCATTTCTTCATGATCTCGGCAGAGTTACGTATGAAACGATTGACGATGAAGCTGCAATGAAAGCTTTCTTTGAGCTTTCCCGTTATGAAGGAATTATCCCTGCCATTGAAAGTTCTCACGCGGTTGCCTATGCAACAAAAAAAGCACAGGAAATGAAAAAAGGTTCCATTCTTGTGTGCTTAAGCGGACGCGGAGACAAGGATATTGATTACGTTGTCGAAAATTACGGTTACGGAGAACAATATTTATAAAATTTTGAGAAAAATCGGCGTAGTTGAAAAATCACGCCGGTTTTTCTGCTGGATTATAATTTATCTCCGCTATGAATATATTGAATCCGTTCTCCTAAAATTTCTTTCATTATCTGGTAAGGAATTTCTCCTGTACAATGTCCGGTAAAAAAACGAATCGGAAGGTTCTTTAGATCTTGTGCCGTTTTCCTAATCATCTCATAATCTTCTTCCGTATATCCTTGCTTTTTCATCATATGAAATCCACTGACTACAACATCCGGCATACGTCCTTCTTTCTTTTTGCAGGCATCCAGAATATTTAAAATTCCATTATGAGCACAACCGGATATTAAATATTTTTTCTCTCCATCTGTAATCACCAGATATTGTTCGTGAGAGAACTCATCCTGCTCCATCCGATCCTTAACTTTTACGGCAAGCTCACGGTTTCCGGAAGGCCAGAGAGTTCGTCCTTTTACATTCGTAAAAAGAGAAAGTTCCTCGTCAATTACAAGATCTTGCGTAACTTTTACAACTTGCGCAAGAGATTCAATTCGAGGATCCAAACCAATATAACGATGATTTTCTGGATGTTTATGATAATACGGCAAAAATGCATTTTCCCGCACATATATCTGGGCTTTTGGATTTATTTTTGCAAATTCCAAAAGGCCACCTCCGTGATCATAATGACCATGACTTAAAATGACTGTATCAATCTCTGTAAGATCTAACCCAAGATACTCTGCATTTTTTAAAAATAATCCTGAGGCTCCGGTGTCAAAAAGAATTTTATGATGTTTGGTCTTAATATAAAAGCTAAGACCGTGTTCATAACTGCAGCCATATGCTCCGGGGGTATCTTCTATTAAATTTATCATTCGAACCATATTTACACCTCCAGTGTTTCTAATTATATCGAATATAAGATCTAAGTGTTGAGCAATGTTTTTCTTTGTTTCCAGTCGGGCAGAAATCCTGTCATCAGACTGTGAAATCTCTGATTATGGCTTGGTTCCAGAAGATGACAAAGTTCATGTACTACAACATATTCAATACATTGGGGGGATTTTCTCGCCAGCTGCAGATTCATCCGGATTCTGCCTGTCTTTGTGGTACAGCTGCCCCATATAGTCTTCATATCCCGAATCGTAAAGTCCGTTGCATGTACCCCCATCATCGGCTCCCATTTTTTCCAATAATAATAAATTAAGTCTTCTAAAATTTTTCTCTGTTCTTCTGTAATGGGCTGTTTTTCTGGCTGCCTTTTTTGTTGTCTGAGCATCTTTTGATGATGTCTGACAATCCACTTCTCTTTCGAAGAAAGAAACTGCAAAATAACCTCCTGACTGAGATGCTTTGGCGCTGTTACCAACACCCGTCCATCGGGAGGTTTTATGTACAGATTTATATTTTTCACATTTCTCCGCTCGATTGTAACTAAAATTCCCTGAATTTTTAATTCTAAAGTTTCCTTTTCCATATCAGCATACGAATCAAAAGCCAGAGGATAAACACAGTTCCTATGACAAACCCGCCAAAAGCAAGCCACGGAATCCCCCATATCTTCGGCTGCAAATCCGTAAGGCAAAGAATTGCCGAGCTAAACCAAAAAACTGCCGCAAGGATTGTTATGGTTATCTGATTCACATGATTTTGAACTTGTACTTTCAGCTCTCTTGCATCAGAAGCCTCTACATTAATCCGAATCTGCCCGTTCTTTGTGATATTTAGAAGATCCGACATTTGAGCCGGAATCTCCAGAGATTTTTTCGAAGATCCGTAAATCGAAAGCAGACTATGTCTGAGTTCCTTTTTCAGATCGAAGTCATTCCATATCACAGAGGACATATGCGTTGCCAGAATCTGCATCATATTAACCTGTGGGGAACAAGTTTTTAAAGTTCCTTCCATCGTTACCATGCTTCTTGCAAGAAGTGTAACGTCGGAAGCCACACCAATTTCGTGCTTTTTCAAAAGATCTAATGTATCTTCCAGCAAGTCTCCGAGATTCATACTTCCGAAATCAACATTCATATATCTCCCGACCATATCATCCAAATCTGTATACAGCTGTGCATGATTAATCGAACGTTTCGGATTCCCAAAAGACAAAAACGCATTTTTTAATTCATATATATCATTTTTTAAAATAGCCGAAATCGCCCTTTTTAAGACGGCTTTGTACTGATCAGTCAGATGCCCCGTCATCCCGAGATCCAACCAAGAGATTTTACCACCGCAAATCCACAAATTCCCGGGATGGGGATCTGCATGAAAAAATCCATCTTCCAAAATCTGTTTACAATAATTCTCTGCTGTCTTCTGTCCGATTTCAACCATATCATAGCCGGATTCTTCCAGAAGAGCGACCTGGTCAATCCGAATTCCCTCCATATAACTCATTACGAGAAGTTTTTCACTGGAATATTCCCGAAAAACTTTCGGACAGTCTACATAGCGGATGGTTTCCTGATTTTTATAAAACAATTCCAGATGATCTGCTTCCTTGATAAAATCCATTTCTTCTTTGGTTGTCTCCCAAAGCTCCTGAATAACACTGCGAAAGTCAATAAGATCTCCCGTTCCTGCGGCAAAGTTCAATAACCCGGATGCTTTTTGCAATAACGCAATATCTTCTGCCATAGTCTCTTTGATTCCGGGCCGCTGAATTTTTAAAACAACGTTCTCACCGTTTTTTAAAACGGCTCTGTACACTTGAGCAATCGAAGCGGAACCGAGTGGTTCGGGGTCAATCTCGGCAAAAATCTTCTCCTTTGCTGTTGGAAGGAGCTGGTCCAAGACTTCAAGAATCATATCAAAAGACATAGGTTTGACATTTGTGCGAAGTCTTGCCAGATCTTTACAATACCGCTCCGGCAGAATATCCGATCTCATCGACATCATCTGTCCCAGTTTTATATAGGTCGGTCCCAGATCTTCTAAAATCAGGCACAATTTTACTGGATCAATACCCTTTGTTACATGGTGTTTCCTTAGAACACGAAGTATCTCTCCAAAACGCCTCTGATTTTTTCCCGGTTCCTGGTTCATAACATCACCTTGCTTTATTCGTTGTTTTCTTCTTTGCTTTCCTCTTGTTTTGCTGTCTCTACTTCTGCAATACGTGCTTTTAACTTTTGAAGTTCCTCTTCTGACATTTGTTCCACAGAAGCGTAAGCATCATCAAAATTCTTCGTTACATGAACTGTTACACGCTCCTTCATCTTTTTCTTTGCAGTATGGCGAAGTTCTTCGTTCAATACTTTTCCCTGTTCAACCGTAATTTCACCCTTTTCCACGAGATTGTTTACAATATCTCTGGCGGTTTCGGTTGTGGTTGCAGCTGCACCGATACCTGCTAAAAAAATCTTTTTCAGTCCGTCTCCAAAATCCATAGATCATCCATCCCTTCTAAATTTTTCTGACGAGATTTACTTTGCTCCTATCTTAATTTTAACACTAAAGATCCTCTAAAACAATGGTAAATGGTCCGTCGTTTACCAGGGCAACTTCCATTTCCGCACCGAAAATTCCGGTTTCAACGATGGGGATTTTTTCTTTGCAGCGCTCAATCATATAGTGATAAAGCTCCTCTGCTGTCTGCGGATTACCGGCATTAGTAAAACTTGGCCGATTTCCTTTTTTACAATCCGCATATAGTGTGAACTGAGAAACTAACAACAACTGTCCGCCCACGTCTTGAATAGATCGGTTGGTTTTTCCATTTTCGTCAGGAAAAATACGAAGTTTCAGCATCTTATTTATATATTTATCTGCGGTCTCAATGGTATCGCCCTCTCCAACTCCGATCAGAGTGAGAAACCCATTTCCGATTTTTCCTGTAATTTTCCCATCCACCGTTACGGATGCATTTTTTACTCTCTGAATCACCAGCTTCATTTTTAATTCCTTCCTTTTTCTATTCCATAAGATTGTTTATTATATTTTCCGGCAGAACCGAAGATAGCACATCCAGACATGCCAAATCTGTCCGACAATTCGGAAGTGCTGTCTGTGTAATCCGAAATCCGTATCGATAATACATTCCGATTGCACGGTAACTCCAAGTCTGAGTATGAAGAAAAATTTCAGATTCCTGAGGTTCTACAATCGCAAATTTCGAAAGAGCATATTTAACGACTGCACTTCCAAGTCCTTTTCCTTGCTCTTTTGGGAAAGTACTAACCCAATGAATCAATGGATATCTTCTTTCTGAATCTTCCTTGTACCAGGCGGTGCAGGTCGCTGCAATTTCATCTTTAGGATTTGTAATAAAACACATGCGTTCCGGCAAAATATTCCGGAATGGAAGAAAGACTCGATGAAAATATGCAAGTGCATCTTCAAACGAATCAAACTCTTCAACAGATGTTTCTAATTGTGCCCAACCATATTCATCACCGCTTTGATACATGCGATACTGATATCCTTCCGGTAATTTGGGGATGTCCTGTCTGACAGCTGTTTCCATTGGCACTTTCATTACAATATCCTTATAGGGCAGACTTTTATCTAACATAATGCGATCCTCTCTGATTTTTTGTGTATTGGACAAAGCGGACAAGTCCGCATCAAACTCCTTCTATCCCTCAATCTTTGAGGGACTTACTCCGCTTTGCGCACCAGATGCAGACTGCGAAAGCAGTCATATTTCTTCTTGCATCTGGTCGCATCCTA
>OBYP01000792.1_pt1 | contig 22940 bp, 19 predicted proteins | sample 1501461 | NCBI WGS metagenome assembly OBYP01 (sample SAMEA2580201, study PRJEB22360) | human gut metagenome | biome: human gut; feature: human-associated habitat; material: faeces | place: Denmark | collected 2008/2010 | reverse complement strand
AAGCTGGTGAAGGACGGATTTGTGGATCTGAAGAAGCTGATTTCCAGAACCTATCCGGCCGGAAGCGCGGCGGAGGCGTTCCGGGATCTGAATCAGAATTACGGAGAAATTATCAAAGCGGAATTTGAATTTTAAGGACAGAATGTCATGGAAGGGGTAACATTATGAGAAAAACGAATACTGCGATCATGTCACTTGTTATGTGTGCGGCGATGCTTCTGAGCGCCTGTGGAGGAGCGGCGACGTCAGCTTCCACGCCTGCGGCGACTCAGGCGGCCCAGACGGAGAAGGCTGCGGAGGAGACCAAGGAAAGCGCGCAAGAGACGCCTGCGCCCGCCGGGGATGTGGTCACCATCCAGATCGGATTTGAGAATACCACCGAGGAACCCATCGGCAAGGCGGTTGAAAAGTGGGCCGAGCTTCTGGCGGCTGAGAGCAGCGGGACCATGAAGCTGGAACTGTTCCCCAACAGCTCCCTTGGAAGCAAGAGCGAGCTGATCGACCAGATGATCATGGGAGAGAGCATCATCACCATCGCAGACGGCGCATTCTATGCGGACTACGGCGTGCCGGATCTGGGAATCCTCTACGGGCCGTTCTTCTTCGACAACTGGGACGAGGTGTGGAAGCTGATCGACAGCGACTGGTACCAGACAGAATGTGGGAAACTGGCTGACAAAGGTCTGACGGTGCTGGCCAGCAACTGGGTGTACGGCGAGCGCGAGCTGATGACCAAGACCAAGGTGGTGACGCCTGCGGATATCAAGGGCAAGAAAATCCGCCTGGCGAACAGCCAGATATACGTGGAGGGCTTCAACGCCCTGGGCGCTACGGCGGTTCCCATGGCTCTGGGCGATGTTTACACCTCCCTGCAGAACGGCACGCTGGACGGGGTGGAGAACCCGCTGTCCACCTTGTATGGACAGAGCTTCCAGGAAGTTTCCAAAAATATCCTGATGACCGGACACATTTTGAACTTCACCACCTGGTGTATCGGAACCGATTATTTAAATACCCTGACACCCGAGCAGCAGGAGCTGCTGTATAAGACCGGCGAGGAAGCGGGACTTTACAACAACGAGCAGCAGGCGGCGGCCAACGACGATTACCGCAAGAAACTGGAAGAAGCGGGCGTCACCTTCACGGAACTGACCGATGAGGAGCGGGCGCTGTGGAAGGAAGCCAGCCTTTCCTTCTATGAGAAGGGCAGCCAGTTCGGATGGAGCGACGGCCTGTACGATACAGTGAAAGCGGCGATGCAGTAATGGTTTGGCTTGCGCAGAACGCGGGCCAACGACAAGTTTGGAGGGGAAGCGATGAAGAAATTACTGGATGTTCTGAACAAAATTGAAGTCGTGGGGGCCTCGATTGTGCTGGCGGGACTGATTGCATTTACCTTTGTGGGAGTTCCCATGCGGTATCTGATGAGCCACCCGTTCACATGGGAGGAGGAGCTGCAGCTGGCCTGTATGGTCTGGATCACATTCCTGGCTGCGCCGGCGGCCTTCCGGTCCAAGAGCCACGTGGCCATTGAGATTGTGGTGGACGCGCTGCCTGCTGGGCTTCGCAGGGCTGCGGAGGTGTTGATCGCCGTAGTGGTGTACGTGGTTTTAATCTATTTCCTTCTAAGGAGCCACAACTTTATCGCGGTTATGCTGAAAACAAACCGCAAAACACCGATTCTGATGATTCCGTATTCCTGGATTTATTCAATCGCTCCGGTCTCCATCGTGCTGATGCTGATCAGCTATACGGAAGAAAAAATTGAGGAGCTGAAAGCGCTCTTTCGCGGCAGAAAGGAGGAGGAACGATGAGTACAGGCGTGATGATTATGACAGTGACGCTTCTGGTTCTGCTGTTTTTAAAGTTGCCGGTGTTTGTGGCGATTCTCGGTGCCTCGGCCGTGTATTTTGTGTTGACGCCCGGCATCAACCCGGCCGTCTTTGCACAGCAGGCGATCACCGGGGCGGAGAGCGTGACGCTGCTTGCAATCCCGTTTTTTGTCTGCGCGGGAGTTCTGATGAACTACACGGGCGTGACCAAACGGATTATGGATTTCTGTGCGGTTTTGACCGGCAGGATGTACGGCGGGCTGTCCCAAGTAAATATCTTACTCAGCACGCTGATGGGCGGCCTCTCCGGCTCGGCGCTTGCAGATGCCGCAATGGAGGCCAAAATGCTGGTTCCGGAAATGGAGAAAAAAGGGATTGGCCGGGCTTTCTCGACGGTGGTGACGGCCGCTTCCAGTATGATCACCCCGCTGATCCCCCCGGGGATCGGGCTGATTCTATACGGCTGTATCGCCAATGTCTCCATCGGCAAGCTGTTTGTGGCCGGTTTCGGCCCGGGAGTCCTGCTCTGCGCCACCATGATGTTTATGGTCTCGCGCATCTCGAAAAAGCGGGGCTATCTGCCGCTGCGCACGGAGAAGATGCACCCCTCCATGTTCTGGAAGTCCTTCCGGCCTGCGGTGCTGCCGCTGTGTCTGCCGATCATCATTATCGGCGGCGTGCGCCTGGGTGTGTTTACGGCCACGGAGGCCGGTTCGGTGGCCATTGTGTACGCCGCTATCCTGGGCATTGTGTACCGGGAGCTGGGATTTAAGGAGATCGCCCAGGGCCTCAAGGAGACGCTGCAGACCACCTCGTCCATCATGCTGATCGTGGCGGCCGCATCCACCTTTTCCTGGATTCTGACCAAGGAGATGATCCCACAGCGCTTTACGGAGTGGATGATTCAGATGATCAACAACAAGTGGATTTTCCTGGTGGCCGTGGACATCTTCCTCATTTTCGTGGGAATGTTCGTAGAGGGAAATGCCAGCATGATCGTGCTGGTTCCACTGTTTGCGCCCGCGGCCGCGGCCTACGGCATCGATCCCATCCATTTCGCCATGGTGTTCATCTTCGCCAACGCCATCGGGGCCTTTACGCCGCCCATGGGCACTCTGATGTTCGTGGCCTGCGGGGTGACAAAGTGTCCCACCCGGGATTTTATCAAGGAGGCGGCGCCGTTCTATGCGCTTTTGTTTGGCTGTCTGCTGATTTTGACCTTTGTGCCGCTGTTCTCCACCGGCCTTGTAAATTTAGTTTATTGATGGATTGTAAAATGGCGTCGCTTCCGCGGGAGGCGGCGCCATTGTTGACATTAAATGGGAAATACCTCCGGCGTATTGGCAAACTCCCTCCGCCCTGCAATGCATGGAGTAACCCGTGTGGACTTTGTAGGCCGCCCCACAAAATTTTTGAAAAAGCGGAAGGAAGCAGATTGGATTACAGTGGGAGCCGGTGGAACCGCCAGCCGACTTCTGGGATTGGCTACAAACTTTGGGGATAGATGTTGAACTTTGGGGAATGATATGTTAGAATGGTGAACTACAGAGTACAATCCTTATAGCTTCCATGTTGATGGGCTATCGCCAAACGGTAAGGCAACGGACTCTGACTCCGTCATTTCAAGGTTCGAATCCTTGTAGCCCAGTTATTAGTCCCACAGATGAAAGTCTGTGGGATTTTGCTTGTATACCCAAGGGAATTTATGATACAATGAATGGCATAATACCGGGGCGGGACATGGAAGCGCCGGCAGCAAAAGCCGCGTTCCGGTTCCGGGAGAATGAGGTTGATATGTATACATTTAACAGCAGGGTCCGTTACAGCGAAACGGACGAAGGAGGGCGCCTGTCGGTTTCAGGCATCATCAATTATATGCAGGACTGCAGTACATTCCAGTCAGAGGACTGCGGTGTGGGAGTGGGTTATCTGGAGGCCAGCCATAAGGCGTGGCTTTTGTCATCCTGGCAGATTATGATAGACCGGTATCCCAGGCTGGGGGAGAAGCTGGCGGTGGGAACATGGCATTGTGCCTCAAAGGGCATATACGGCTACCGGAACTTCGTTCTGCGGGATGAGGAGGGGACGGATGTGGTCAGGGCTGAATCCCTGTGGTTCCTCTACGATACGGATAAGAACGTCCCGATCCGGGTGCAGCCCGGGGACACGGCGCCTTACGGCGAGCCGGAGCCGAGGCTGGTATTAAGCCCCTGTCCCAGGAAGATACCTGTGCCGGGAGACTGCGAGGCAGGTGAACCTATCGTGATTGCCAGACACCACATTGACACAAACCATCATGTGAATAATGCCCAGTATGTGGAGATGGCCAGGGAGGCCATACCGGAGGGGCTTGTGATAAAGGAGTTACGGGCGGATTACAAAAAGGCGGCTGTATTGGGAGACGTCCTGACTCCGCGGGTAAGCATGGCCCGGGGACAGGACTGCCGGGAGTGGACAGTGGTCCTTGAGGGCAGCACAGGAGAAACCTGCGCTGTGGTATGGCTGATGACAAAAGGACAGGAGGAAGATTGAGATGATTGAATTAGGAAAAGTGCAGGAGCTTGAAATAATAAGGAAAAAAGACTTCGGAGTGTATCTGGCTGAGAAGGAGGGGGATGAGGCGGCTGTTCTTCTCCCAAAGAGGCAGGTTCCGGAGGGAGCCGGGATTGGGGACAAGGTGGAGGTGTTCATCTACAAAGATTCATCGGACCGCCTGATTGCCACCACGGGAAAGCCCAAACTGCAGGTGGGCGAGACAGCGAAGCTGGAGGTCAAGGACGTGGCCAAAATCGGGGCTTTTCTGGATATGGGACTGGAGAAGGACCTGCTCCTTCCGTTTAAGGAGCAGACCCACCCGGTAAGAAAAGGGGAGCAGTGCCTTGTCACTCTGTATGTGGACAAGAGCAGACGGCTGGCAGCTACCATGCGCGTCTATTCCCATATGAGCAACCAGTCTCCTTATAAGGCAGAGGACTGGGTCACGGGCACCGTCTATGAAATCAATGAAACCATCGGGGCCTTTGTGGCGGTTGACCACAAATATTACGGACTCATTCCCAAAAAGGAGCTTTACGGCAGGTTCAGGGAGGGCGATACAGTCCAGGCCAGGGTTACAAGGGTGCGGGAGGACGGAAAACTGGATTTGTGCGTCAGGGAGAAATCCTATGTGCAGATGGGTACTGACGCAGAGAAGGTATTAAAGGTCATGGACCAATTCGACGGTGTGCTTCCCTTTAATGACAAGGCAAAGCCGGAGGTTATCATGCGTGAGTTCAGCATGAGCAAAAATGCCTTTAAGCGGGCCGTGGGCAGGCTTTTAAAGGAAGGTAAGATTCGTATTACGGATAAGACCATTGAGCGCGTATAAGCGTATGGAATGGAGAGGGAAGGCACATACTTTAGTATAGCGTAAAATGTGCCGGAGGGATGAAGTGTGTGTGGCTGCAGACAGCGCAGGCCGGCTCCGGTACATGGGGCATGGGCTGGGGAAAGGACGGGGAGACATGAAGAAGAGGAATCCGGCGGTGGATTATGCCATGATTGTGGCAGGGACATTCCTGATTGGCTTTGCAATCAAGAATATTTACGACCCTGTGAGCATGGTTACAGGCGGTGTGTCGGGCGTGGCCATCATTGCCAAGGAGCTGTGGTCTGTTCCTCTGTGGCTGACCAATACCGTGCTGAACATTCCGTTATTTGCGGCCGGATTCTTTTTCTGCGGCTGGCGGTTTATCAAGCGCACCCTCTTTGCCACGGTCATGCTCTCGGTTTCCCTGTATGTTCTGCCGGAAGCGTCCTATCTGGGAAGCGACCTCTTTCTGTCAGCCTTATTCGGGGGAATCATAAGCGGCGTGGGAACCGGCCTGGTGTTTCTGACCAGCTGCACCACAGGAGGTACGGATCTGCTGGCGGCTCTGATCCAGAAGCGACTCAAGCACTATACCCTGGCCCAGATCATGCAGGTGCTGGACGGCCTGATTGTGGTGGCGGGCGCCTCCGTGTTCGGCATCAGGACCGCTCTTTACGCCCTCATTGCCATCTTCTGTGTGGCTAAGGTTACAGACGGCCTGATAGAGGGACTTAAGTTCTCCAAACAGGCTTATATTATCTCCGAGCATTACAGGGAGATTGCAGAGGCCATTATGGAACAGATGGGAAGGGGAGTGACCAGCATTAAGGCCAGGGGCATGTACTCGGATCAGGAGAAGAGGATGCTGTTCTGTGTGGTTTCAAAAAAGGAAATTGTGCGGTTAAAGGAGATTGTGGCGGAGTTTGACAGCAGCGCTTTTGTTATCGTAAGCGATGCCAGAGAGGTATTTGGTGAAGGATTTATCGAATATTAGGCCCTGAATTTTGTGGCTTTTGCCGATATTTTTTGGAATAACGCAGTTGATTAACATAATTAACAAAAAGTTAGCGGCAAATATTGAAATACTTTGTGATTTAGGACATTTTTTTTCCCTCGTATACAAATTAGCTAAAACCCCAATTTTGATTTTGTGGATTTGCGATATGGATTCCCCTGGGGGTTTCATGTATTATAAGAGCAGTTACAAAAGAGGGTAAAACACATATGTGTTAAGCGTATTATTAGGAGGAAAAAACAGAATGGCTAGTTTATCACTGAAGAACGTAACAAAGAAATATCCAAATGGATTTGTAGCAGTTAAGGAATTCAATCTTGAAATCGCCGATAAGGAATTTATCATTTTCGTAGGTCCTTCCGGATGCGGCAAATCCACAACCCTTCGTATGATTGCCGGTCTGGAAGACATCTCGTCCGGTGAGCTCTACATTGACGATAAGCTGGTAAATGACGTTGAACCAAAGGACAGAGATATCGCCATGGTATTCCAGAACTATGCTCTGTATCCACATATGTCCGTATATGACAACATGGCGTTCGGACTGAAGCTGAGAAAAACACCAAAGGATGAGATTGACAAGAAAGTGCATGACGCAGCCAAGATTCTCGACCTGGAGCATCTGCTGGACCGTAAGCCGAAGGCTCTTTCCGGCGGCCAGAGACAGCGTGTTGCCATGGGACGTGCCATTGTCCGCAGCCCCAAGGTATTCCTGATGGACGAGCCGCTGTCCAACCTGGATGCAAAGCTGAGAGGTCAGATGCGTGTTGAGATTTCCAAGCTTCACCAGAGACTGGAGACCACCATTATCTACGTTACCCATGACCAGACCGAGGCCATGACACTGGGTACCAGGATCGTTGTTATGAAGGACGGCATCATCCAGCAGGTGGATAACCCACAGAATCTGTATGACAAGCCATGCAACAAGTTTGTGGCGGGATTCATCGGAGCTCCCCAGATGAATATGATAGACGCAACCGTTGGCAAGGACGGCGCCCTGACAACCTTAAGCTTCGGCGGACGCACCGTAGCACTTTCAGAGGCTAAGTCCAAGAAGTTAGAGGACGCAGGATACATAGGAAAGGTAGTTACCCTGGGCATCCGTCCAGAGGACCTTCACGACGAGGAATCCTACCTGGCTATGTCTCCAAAGAGCGTATTTGAGGCTACTGTCCGCGTATACGAGATGTTAGGCTCCGAGGTTCTGTTATACTTTGATATTGAGGACGCAAGCTTTGTCGCTAAGGTAAATCCGCGTACCACCGCAAGGCCCGGCGATACCATCAAGCTGGCTATGGATTTAGAGAAGATTCACATTTTCGACAAGGATACGGAACTGGTTGTTCTTAACTAATACAAACGAATCGTAAGCGAAAATTAAGGTAAAAAGAAGCAGGAGAGTATACAACTCTCTTGCTTTTTTTGTAATTTTGCATTAAAATATGAAAATAGGGATATTAGTTACTCCGAATACGTTTGAAAAGGAGAGTATAGAATGATTTCAAATCAGATACTTCAAACCACACTGGATGGATTAAAAGCAATTACGAGAATTGATTTGGGTATATGTGATACAGAGGGAAAAGTGCTGGCTTCTACATTTACCGACGCGGAAGACTCCGAGAGCTCGGTTCTGGTTTTCGTGGATTCACCGGCGGACAGTCAGGTTATCCAGGGATACCAGTTCTTCAAGGTGTTTGATGAGCACCAGCTGGAATACATCCTCTTAGCAAAGGGGGCCAGCGATGATGTATATATGGTTGGCAAACTGGCCGCATTCCAGATTCAGAATCTGCTGGTAGCATATAAGGAGCGTTTTGATAAGGACAACTTTATCAAGAACCTGCTTCTCGACAACCTGCTGCTGGTAGACATTTACAACAGGGCAAAGAAGCTGCACATTGACACGGATGTCAAGCGCGTGGTCTATATCATCGAGACTCACAACGAGAAGGATGTCAATGCGCTGGAGACAGTGAGAAGCCTCTTCGCGTCCAAGACAAAGGATTTCATCACGGCCGTGGATGAGAAGAACATTATTCTGGTAAAGGAAGTGCGCCAGGGAGAGACCTACGGGGAGCTGGACAAGACAGCCAACACCGTATTGGACATGCTTAACACCGAGGCCATGACAAAGGTGCGGGTGGCATACGGCACCATTATCAATGACATCAAGGAAGTCTCACGTTCCTACAAGGAAGCCAAGATGGCGCTGGATGTAGGCAAGATTTTCTACGCCAATAAGAACGTTATCGCTTACAACAACCTGGGTATCGGACGTCTGATTTATCAGCTGCCCATTCCGCTGTGCAAAATGTTTATCCGCGAGGTATTTGACGGAAAGTCTCCGGACGAGTTCGACGAGGAGACACTGGCTACCATCAACAAGTTCTTTGAGAACAGCCTGAATGTGTCCGAGACCTCCAGACAGCTTTATATTCACAGGAATACCCTTGTATACCGTCTGGATAAGCTTCAGAAGAGCACCGGACTGGACCTGCGCATCTTTGAGGACGCCATCACCTTTAAGATTGCCCTGATGGTTGCCAAGTATATGAAGTATATGGAAAGCCTGGATTATTAGGCCGGAGTCAGTGGATGATAGAGATTAGCAATGTGAGCAAGACCTACGAGACAGGGAACAGGGCCATTAAGGATGTATCCCTTACCATTAATGACGGTGAGTTCGTGTTCATCGTAGGAAGAAGCGGTTCCGGCAAGAGTACGCTGATGAAGCTGCTCCTCAAGGAGCTGGAACCCACAAAGGGACGTATTGTGGTGAACGATATGGACCTGGGAAGGATGCCGGGAAGGTATATTCCCAAATACCGCAGAAGATTAGGCGTGGTCTTTCAGGATTTCAGACTCCTGAAGGACCGCACTGTGTTTGAGAACGTTGCATTTGCCCAGAGGGTAATCGGGGTGCCGGCCAGGGTAATCCGGGAGACAGTGCCGGAGATGCTCAGGCTGGTGGGGCTGTCGTCCAAGTACAAAGCCTACCCCAGACAGCTGTCCGGAGGCGAGCAGCAGAGAGTGGCCATTGCCAGGGCCTTGATCAATGATCCTGAGGTGCTCCTTGCAGACGAGCCCACCGGTAACCTGGACAGCTTTAATACCCATGAAATCATGAGGCTTCTGGAGGAAATCAACCAGAGGGGAACTACTGTGATTGTGGTTACGCACAGTCAGGAGATGGTGGATGAGATGAACAAGCGGATCATTACCATGGAACGGGGGTCGGTTATCAGTGATGTGGGCGGATATTATTAGGGCGTTGCCCCAGGGGCTTTGGAGAGCTTATGGGCATGCTTTTTCCGCAGGAAAGGCAAATGAACAGCAATGAGAATCAGTACATTTTGGTATTGCCTGAAACAGGGCATCATTAATATATGCAGAAATATTTTGTTTTCGCTGGCATCGATAGCGACTATTTCTGCATGTATTTTTTTATTCTGTCTTTTTTTCGCCCTGATAGCCAATGTGCAGAATGTGGCAAAGACAGCAGAGACAACCGTGGGAATCACTGTATTTTTTGATGAGGATATGCCGGAGGAGCAGATTCTGGCTGCCGGAGATGGCATCCGGGGCTGGGAAGAGGTGCGGGAGGCGCGGTATATATCCGCTGCTCAGGCATGGGAGAACTTTAAGGCAGAGTATTTTGAGGGGATGGAGGAGCTGGCAGAGGGATTTGCAGATGACAACCCGCTGTCCGGTTCCGCCTCCTATGAGATATTTCTTAATGATATTGAGGAACAGGATAAAATCGTGGAGCGCCTGGAGGGCATGGAAGGCGTGAGAAAGGTGCGTTATTCCAGGACGGCCGTGGCCGGGCTGACCAGCGCGGGAAAGATGGTGGGGGCCATGTCGGCCGTGATTATCTGCGTACTGCTGGCTGTGGCGGTTTTCCTGATTAGCAATACCATTTCCGTGGCCGCGGCCTTCCGCCGGAGGGAAAATGAGATCATGCGCTTAATCGGCGCCACCAACTATATGATTCGTGCGCCCTTTGTGGTGGAGGGTGTGCTCCTTGGCGCTTTGGGGGCGGCAGCGCCTCTGGCCGGCATGTATGTGCTTTACCAGAGGGCAGTCATCTATATAGGTGAGCACTACCAGATGCTGACAGGCATGTTTGAACCCATACCCCTGGGAGATATATTCCCCTATATGGCGGCCGCGGCCGGGTGCCTGGGTGCGGGCATTGGCTTTTTCGTCAGTTATTTAACCATCCACCGTCACTTGAAGGTATAGAGAAGGAGGATGTGAATGAGGATGAGACATTGGATTTGCGCGGCAGCACTGTCAGGCGGTCTTTTGATAGGCGGTGTGGCGGCATTTTCAGCCTACGCCACCAGTGTGGAGATAGAGGATGCCAAGAAACAGGTATCTGCCCTGGAAGAGGAAAAGAAGAAAGTGGAGAGCACCCTGAGCCAGCTGGAGGGATTAAAGGCAGATACGGCAGCTTATGTAAAGAAGCTGGACGGCAGTCTGTCCTCCCTGGCAGAGGAGCTGGAACAGCTGGGAAACCGGATCGCCCTGAAGGAAGAGGAAATAGATCAGGCGCAGATACAGTTAGAGTCGGCCAAACGCGAGGAGGAGCATCAGTATGACAGCATGAAGCTGCGCATCAAGTATATGTATGAGAACGGTCAGAACAATCTGCTCGATATGGTCATGGAATCCGGAAGCATATCGGAACTGCTGAACCGCGCGGAATACGTGAGCCAGATTGCGGAATACGACAGGAAAATGCTGACAGCCTATGCTTCTGCAAAGGAACAGGTGGCTGCCAGGGAACAGAACCTTGAAAAGGAGCATGGCGAGCTTCTGGTGCTTCAGGAATCCACCCAGGCCAAACAGGCTTCCATGCAGAAGCTGATGGATTCCAAGCAGAAGGAGCTGGACTCATATAATTCCAAGATTGCCATGGCCCAGGATGAACTGGACCAGCACAATGCAGATATCAAAGCCCAGGAAGAACAGATGAGACGAATCGAGGCCGAGATGAAGCGGAGGGAAGAAGAGGCCAGGAAAAAGGCGGAAGCAGCCGGCAAGACGTATACCGTATCGAATTTGGGGAATATTAGTTTTAAGTGGCCCTGTCCGTCCAGCAGCAGGATTACCTCTAATTTTGGAGACAGGGAGTCTCCCACAGAAGGGGCATCAAGCAACCATAAGGGAATTGATATCAGCGCCAGCACAGGGGCGGATATCATAGCTGCGGCTGATGGTGAGGTTGTGATATCTACATACAGCTATTCGGCGGGCAATTATATTATGCTTGACCACGGGGGCGGAGTGAGCACAGTCTACATGCACTGCTCCAAGCTGCTGGTGGGCGTGGGGGAAAAGGTGACAAAAGGCCAGGTGATTGCAAAGGTAGGTTCCACCGGTTATTCCACCGGTTCCCACCTGCATTTTGGAATCCGCTCAGGGGGGACCTATGTGAATCCCCGAAGTTATGTAAGCCCGTGACCCATCATAGGATAAAAGGAACGGACAGATAGGAGACGTAAATTGGAAAATCGTGAATTTGACAGACAGGAACATAATATGGGCGGGCAGCCGGATGGCCCCTGCAGGGACAACGGGCCGGGGCCTCAGGACGGGAACCGCAATAGGGCGGGAAAGAACCGGTTCTGGGCCGGGGCTTTGGTGGGAGCCCTTGTAACCGCCTTCATAGGATTGATTGTGGTGGGGATGTCGGCCGGTATCTATATCTTCGGCAAGAGGGTTATGAGCCGTCAGCCCAGCGTGGCCATAGAGGGTAAGAGACCGGGAATCACAGACGGAAGCAGCCATAAAGAGGGCGTGGATTTTGACCGGGTTACGGCCAAAATGTCCATGATTCAGCAAATCATAGATCTTCACTTCCTGTACGACGAGGACGCCGGCAATGTGGAGGATTTTATTTACAGAGGGATGCTGGCCGGTCTGGATGACCCTTATTCCACGTATTACACGGAGGAGGATTTCCGTTCCATTAATGACAGCACAAAGGGAACCTACTCCGGTATCGGAGCCATGTTAAGCCAGAACAGAACCACGGGGCTATGCACCATCGTGAAGGTGTTCGAGGGTTCCCCGGCCCTGGAGGCAGGGATGCAGCCAGGGGACATTATATATAAGGTGGGCGGTACCCTGGTGGCTTCCGAAAGCCTTGATGTGCTGGTGAACAATTACATCAAGGGCGAAGAAGGCACGGACGTGGCCATCACGGTATACAGGGCGGACAAGGACGAGTATGTGGATATGTCCGTTACCCGGCGCAAAATCGAGGTGCCCACCGTGGAGTACAGCATGCTGGACGATAAAATCGGCCGGATTACAGTGTCGGAATTTGACGTGATTACGGTGGAGCAGTTTGAACAGGCAGTGGATGAGCTTCAAAAGGATGGCATGGAAGGCTTAATCATCGACCTGAGGAGCAATCCCGGCGGAGTCCTGGACAGCGCTGTTAAGATGGTGGATTATATTCTCCCCGACGATTTGGACCGGTATAAAAAGGGGAAGGGCAAGACCCTGATTGTTTACACGGCAGACAAAAACGAAAAGGGTGATGTATACACCGCCTCAGACGGCCATGAGCTGAAAATACCCATCGCCATCCTGGTCAATGGAGACTCAGCCAGCGCTTCCGAGGTGTTTACGGGAGCCCTGAAGGACTATGACTGGGCTACCGTGGTGGGAACCACCAGCTACGGAAAGGGAATTGTACAGAACCTGATTCCTCTGGGAGACGGTTCCGCCATCAAGATTACCACAGCCCACTATTATACGCCCAGCGGTTTTGACCTGCACGGAAAGGGAATTGAGCCGGATGTGGAAGTGGAGCTGAACGAGGAGCTTAAAACCCAGGCCGTGGTGAAGCCGGAGGAAGACAACCAGCTTCAGAAGGCAGTCCAGGTATTGAAGGAAAACAAATAAGCAGTATGGAAGGAGCTCCGGTCATGTCAGGTTATGACCGGGGCTTTCGTACTGTCTGCGTACCCTGGCAGAATAAAAACAGAGCATAAAAACGAAGCAAATGGCATGAAAATGATATATATATCGAATAGTGGCAGGTAATATTATTACGTTAGTTCGGGCTACATACAATTACTGTCGAATTAAGCTAGAAGGAGATTGGAGCAATGCAGTTTGGTTATTTTGATGAAGAGAAAAAAGAATATGTAATAACGAGACCGGATACCCCTGCTCCCTGGGTGAATTATCTGGGTTCTCCGGAGTACGGCGCTGTTATTTCCAATAATGCCGGGGGATATAGTTTTGCAAAATCGGGAGCAAACGGAAGAATTCTGCGCTATGTATTTAATAACTTTGATCAGCCGGGACGATATATTTATATCAGGGATAATGCAGATGGAGATTACTGGTCCGCATCATGGCAGCCGGTCGGGAAGGATTTGGAAAGTTATCACAGCAAGTGCTGTCACGGTACAGGTTACACAAGAATGCTGGCGGATTATAAAGGGATTCATTCAGAAGCAAGATATTTTGTTCCTCTGAACCGGTCTTATGAGGTTTGGAGCTTAAGTGTTATCAATACTTCGAATGAGGAACGTGAGCTGACGATTACAGGATATGCAGAGTTTACGAATAGCAGTAACTATGAACAGGATCAGGTAAATCTTCAGTACTCTCAGTTTATCACAAGGACATGTTTTCGGGAGAATCGCATTCGTCAGATGATTCACGGAAATTTGGATGGACTTGGGGAGGACGAGGATATAGATAACAAGGTAATTATTGAGCGTTTCTTTGGACTTGCAGGAGCACCTGTAACATCCTATTGCGGAAGTAAAGAAAAATTCATCGGTCGTTATCATGGATATGGGAATCCTGTCGGTGTGGAATCCGGTAAACTGAGCGGGGAGATGAATTACAACGGAAATTCCTGCGGTGCGCTTGCAACAGTGATCCGCCTTGCGCCGGGAGAGGAAAGGCAGATCGCTTTCCTGCTTGGAATGAAATATGAAGAGGAGGCATCCGCAATTGTGGTCGCCTATGAGGATACGAAGGCAGTCTGTGATGCGCAGACGGAAGAACTGATTACCTACTGGCATGAGAAACTGTCACATTTTCAGGTAAAGACACCGAGTAAAGAATTTGACATCATGATTAATACCTGGAACGCGTACAATTGCTTTATGACATTTATCTGGTCGCGTGCAGCATCCTTTATTTACTGCGGCCTGAGAAACGGATACGGATATCGTGATACCGTGCAGGATATTCAGGGCGTTATTCACCTTGCGCCTGAGATGGCTGTTGAGAAATTACGATTCATGCTTTCGGCTCAGGTTGACAACGGAGGCGGGCTGCCGCTTGTAAAATACACGCACAACCCGGGGCATGAGGATACACCAGATGATGCGTCTTATGTACAGGAGACGGGACATCCTGCATACCGTGCAGATGATGCGCTGTGGCTGTTCCCGACCGTTTATAAATATATTTCTGAATCAGGCAATCTGGATTTCATCGATGAAGTAATTCCTTTTGCGAACAAAGATGAAGGAACCGTATATGAACATTTGAAACGTGCAATTGACTTTTCAATGAACCGTCTTGGAATTCACGGAATGCCGGCAGGCTTGTATGCAGACTGGAATGATTGTCTGAGACTTGGAAGAGATGGAGAGTCCTCGTTTGTGGCAATGCAGTTCTACTATGCAATGACAATCTTAAAAAGGTTTGCAGAATATAAAAGGGATGAGGAATATATTGCTTATCTGGAAAAGAGCCGGAATGAGCTTGCTGAGAAGATCGAAGAGTTTTGTTGGAATGAAGATCGTTTTATTCGTGGATTTACAGAGACGGGGGAGGTCATCGGAAACCGGAATGATCCGGAAGCGAATATGTGGCTGAATCCACAGAGCTGGAGTGTTATCAGCGGGTATGCGTCTGAAGAACAGGCGGATGCTGCATTAGATAATGTATTTGAGATACTGAATACGGCGTACGGTGCGATCCTGATGGATCCTCCATATCATGAGCATGCGTTTGACGGAGCTCTTGCAGTGATCTATAACGTAGGAACAAAAGAAAATTCCGGTATTTTCTCGCAGTCCCAGGGATAGATTATTTTAGCGGAAGCCCTGAGAGGCCATGGTGAAAGGGCATTTACCTACTTTATGGAAAATGCACCGTCTGCACAGAATGACCGTGCGGAAATCCGAGAGTTAGAGCCATACTGTTATGGACAGTTTACAGAAGGAAAAGCAAGTCCTGAATTCGGACGCTCCCATGTACACTGGCTGACAGGAACTGCATCAACCGTTATGGTGGGCTGCGTAGAAGGAATTCTTGGCATGAGACCTGATTTTTACGGTTTAAGGATTGCCCCGGCAATTCCAAAAGAGTGGGATACCTTTGAAATCGAAAAAGATTTCAGGGGAAAGCATTTACATATCGTAGTAGAGAATCCAGAGCATGCGGAGAGCGGATGCAAAGAAATGTATGTCAACGGTGAAAGAATGGAAGGAAATTATATTCCGGAAAGTAAACTCACGGCGCAGACGGAAATTAAATATGTAATGTAAGGTGTCAAAAAGGGGGAAAAAGCGGAAGCGGTCATCCCCCTTTACTGCTTGCTCCGTCTATTCAGGAGCAGATTCGGAATTCAGTTCCCACTTAGACCGGAAATACTTCGCCTGATATTTGTGTGGGGTAAGCCCCGTTCTTTTCTGGAACACATGTATAAAATGGCTTTGCGAAGAAAAGGATAGATAAGCGGCGATATCAACGATTCTATAAGCGGAATACCGCAGCAGATTTTTCGCTTTTTTTATTTTTAAATCGGTAATATACTGACTGACAGGAAGTCCCATTTCTTTGTGAAAGAGTTTGGATAAGTAGCTCGGGGACAGATTCAGATATTCAGCCAGCTCTTTAATCGTGATGCGGTAATGAATATGGTTGTAAATATAATCAATGCATAGTACGATTGGCTTGGAGAGGATCTGACTTTTTTTTGTACATTCATTTTGTTACAAAAATCCAGACACATGGTATCATGAAGATCGGCAATCTCCTGAATACTATGACACTTATCCATTTTTAAAATATAAAAATCACTGAGTGCGTATGCTTTCTCCTGCTCCATACCACCGTGTACGCAGTACCGGGTAATCATTGCCGTTGTGACGACAAAGTGATAGCGGATGTTCTGGAGTTTGTTTTCGGATAACTTTCCCATACCTTCCGGATTGGTAAATGTATTCTGACGGATGTTTTCCTCAATATACTCGATATTGCCGTCAACGATGGCATTGTAGAATGTTAATTCATTTTCCAAAATACGATGCTGTTCAAGTATTTCGTGATTGATAAATTCGCTGCGAATCCAGTCTTTTGATAGATCCATATGTTAGTGCAACCCCTTTCGGCAGGTATCTTAAACGGTTGACAGTCCTCCTCTTTGAGATGAAAGAATGCGGATATCTGCACATGTTACACTAGAAATAACATGAATTTGATAGTTTGTCAATTATTTTACAGCATTCTTTTCCATGACGAGAAAGGCTTTCTGTGCACCAATACGCATATCATATCATGAATCTGACATTTTTTAAAAAAATATAATATAATCTCGAATGAGAAAAAGATATAGTTAGAGTAGCTTAATAAACAAGCGGGAATCGCTTAAGAAAAAGACGGAGGTTATGAAAAATGAAAGAGAAAGCGTTAAGTGTCTTATTGGTAGCGGCCATGACAGCAGGAATGCTTGCGGGCTGCGGCGGCAAGTCGGAAGGCAAAGGTGCGGATGCTGGCGGAGAGGAAGGCAAGGTTATTAACATTTACAGCTGGAATGATGAGTTCCGCCAGCGTGTAGAGGCTGTTTATCCGGAAGTTGAGAAAACTTCTGACGATGGAACTGTTACAACTCTGAAAGACGGAACAGAAATCCACTGGATTGTAAATCCGAACCAGGATGGCGTATACCAGCAGAAACTGGATGAAGCTCTCATGAAACAGGCAGATGCGGCAGAGGATGAAAAGATTGATATCTTCTTATCTGAGACAGACTATGTTAACAAATACACAGATGCGGAGGCAGATGCAGCGATTCCGCTTAAGGATCTGGGGATCGACCCGGATAAGGATCTTGCAGACCAGTATGATTTTACAAAGGTGACTGCTTCTGATGCAGAAAGTGTCCAGAGAGGCTCAACATGGCAGTGCTGTCCCGGACTGTTAGTATACCGCCGCGATATTGCAAAAGAAGTATTCGGTACAGATGACCCGGTCATAATCGGAGAAAAGACAAACAACTGGGATACTCTGAAGACAACAGCAGGTGAACTGGCTGCAAAAGGATACTTCACATTCGCTTCCTATGCAGATACATTCCGTCTCTACGGAAACAGCATTGCATAGCCATGGGTTGCAAACAGTGAGACAACAATTAAAGTAGATGAGCAGATTGTAAACTGGATCAAAGATTCCAAAGAATGGCTGGATGCACAGTACTTCAATAAGACTGTAAAAGGTCAGTGGAACGATGACTGGAACAAAACAATGGGTTCAGAGTCAAAGGTATTTGCATTCTTGCTTCCTGCATGGGGAACTGACTTTGTGCTAAGTCCGAACTGGGATGGAGAGGCGGGAGCATGGGCTGTTACTACTCCGCCGCAGGAATACAACTGGGGAGGTTCCTACGTACACGCTGCAACCGGTACAGATAACACAGAACATGTAAAAGATATCATCCTGGCAGTTACAGCGGACAAGGATAATCTGCTTAAGATTTCTAAAGATTATGCTGACTTTACAAACACAAAGAGCGGAATGCGGGAAGCTGCAAAAGACGACAGCTTTGCATCGGAATTCCTCGGAGGACAGAACCCGTTCGTGTATTACGCGCCGGTGGCTGAAAAAATTAAGATCGCGCCGCTTTCCGCATATGACCAGGGCTGCGTCGAGTTGATCCAGAATTCCTTCAGTGACTATTTCCAGGGAAAAGTTGACTACGACAAAGCAAAAGCAAACTTTGAGACTGCAATCAAAGAGCGTTATCCAAATATCACAGAAATCGAGTGGCATGAGTAAATAAAATTCGGAATCGGCAGTAATGAATTAATCGATGCTGGGTATTTTGCCCGCTGTATGTGATAGAAAGGTACAATATATGATGAAATTTAAGCATAAAGGTGTCAGTTATGCAAAATGGGGATATCTTTTTATTCTCCCGTTTTTTGCCAGTTTTTTAGTCTTTTCTTTGATTCCGTTGGCGGACACAATACGATACAGTTTTTTTGAGTATTATCGTTCCGGAATAAAGGAAATCGGTCCGAATCTGATCGGGATGCAGAATTATCTAAGCCTGTTAAAGTCAGATATGTTAAAGTATGCGGGAAATACGATGATTATGTGGCTGATTGGTTTCATCCCGCAGATTGTAATTGCACTGACGCTTGCATCCTGGTTTGTGGATGCACGTCTGAAAATCCGCGGACAGCAGTTTTTTAAAGTAATTATATATCTTCCGAACCTGATCATGGCGTCAGCATTTGCTATGCTCTTTTTCACGATGTTCTCTACAAACGGACCAATCAACTCAATTTTGATGTCTATGGGAATCATTCATGAGCGTATTGACTTTATGGGCTCGGTATTGGGGACGAGATCATTGGTCGGATTGATGAACTTTTTGATGTGGTTCGGTAATTCAACGATCATGCTGATGGCTGCAATTATGGGTATCAGCCCGGATATTTTTGAAGCTTCTGAGCTGGACGGCTGCAACAGCAGACAGAGATTCTTCCGGATCACACTGCCGCTGATTCGTCCGATTCTTGCATATACGCTGATCACATCTATCATCGGCGGTCTTCAGATGTTTGATGTACCACAGATTTTGACAAATGGACAGGGAGCTCCGGACCGTACATCCATGACTTTGATTATGTTCCTGAACAATCACTTGAAGAGCAGGAACTATGGAATGGCAGGTGCGTTGTCAGTATACTTGTTTATTGTTAGCGGTATTCTTTGTTTCGTTGTATATCGTATGACAAATGAAAATGACCCGGATGGTTCCAGGCGGGCTGCAAAGAAAGTTAAAAAAGCAGGAAAGTAAAGGTGGGAGAAGTATGAAAGCAAATGGTAATGATCGTTTAAGATGTATTTTTGCACATATCGTACTGGTTGTTTTATCGTTTATGTGCCTGTTTTTCTTCTGCATCCTGTTGATCAATGCGACACGTTCACATGCGGACTTGCAGAAAGGCTTTTCCGCACTGCCGGGAAAAAGTTTTTTCGAAAACCTGAATAGAGTTGCCAATGACGGTACGTTCCCGATGTTCCGCGGAATTATCAACAGCCTGCTCGTTTCGTCCTGCAGTGCTGCGCTGTGTACATATTTTTCAGCTTTGACGGCATACGGACTGTATGCGTACGACTTTAAGCTGAAAAAAGCGGCATTTGCATTTATCATGGCAATTCTCATTATGCCGACACAGGTTACGGCAATGGGATTTTTGAGATTGATCACAAAGATGGGAATGTATGATTCTCTTCTGCCGCTGGTTATTCCGTCGATTGCTTCTCCGGCCGTATTCTATTTCATGTTCAGCTATATGGAGTCCTCGCTTCCGCTGTCACTTGTTGAGGCGGCTAGAATTGACGGGTCAGGTGAGTTTAAGACATTTAACAGAATTGTTCTTCCGATTATGAAACCGGCGATTGCCGTACAGGCGATCTTCACATTTGTCGGCTCCTGGAACAACTACTTCGTTCCGGCGCTGGTCATCCAGTCAAAGAACAAGATGACTGTGCCGATCCTGATCGCAACATTGCGTGGAGCAGACTATATGAGCTTTGACATGGGAAAAATCTACATGATGATTCTTGTGGCAATTGTACCTATCATCTTAGTATATTTACTTTTGTCAAAATACATCATTGCAGGTGTAACTCTTGGCGGAGTAAAAGGTTAAGGGGGACAGAAAGATATGAATCATTTTACCCATAGTGGATCATTACATGAAGAACCTTCCATACGCGAGATTGCTCATGCAAAATTAGCGAGAAGAGCTGCAGCAGAGGGAATTGTTTTATTAAAAAATGAGGGTATACTTCCATTGGCTGAGTCTGCATCAATAGCAATACTTGGATGCGGTGCGGATAAGACTGTCAAAGGTGGAATTGGATCCGGGGATGTGAATAACCGCAGAAACATTTCCATATACGAAGGGATGAAAGCAGCGGGAGCAAAAATCGTAAGTAAAGATTGGATTGCTGATTATCAGAAACGTTATGATGATGCGAGAGAAACATGGAAAGAAAAAATTCTGGAAGATGCGAAACATGTAGATAATGTATTTGATGCCTATGCGAAAAATCCGTTTTCTTTCCCGGAAGGTCGGGCAGTTGATGAAAATGATATCTCTGATGCGACAGTAGCTGTTTACGTAATCAGCCGTATCTCCGGTGAGGGAAAAGACCGCCGCAGAGCAAAGGGCGATTACTATTTGAGTGAACGCGAGCAGGAAGATATTCTGTATTTGAATCATAAAAATCTTCCGTTGATATTGATTTTGAATTCTGGAGGCCCAGTAGAACTAACGGATATTTTGGAAGAGGCTTCGAATATCAAAGCAATATTAACAATCTCTCAGCCGGGACAGGAAGGCGGTCATGCAGTTGCAGACGTATTGTTTGGCAAGACATCACCGGGAGGACGACTGACTTCCACATGGGCTAGACGTTATGAGGATTACCCGTATTCAGAAGCTTATAGTTATTTGAATGGAAATTTAGAAAAGGAAGAATATAAAGAGGGAATTTATGTCGGATATCGTTATTTTGACAGTATCGGAATTGAGCCGCTATTCACATTTGGATACGGACTTTCTTACACAACATTTACAACAGAATATAAAGATCTTCGGATAACGGAACAGGGCTTCGAGGTATCTGTTGTGGTACAAAACAGCGGTGAAATGTACGAAGCAAGAGATGTTGTACAGGTTTATATGACTCCTCCGCAAAATGGGAATGCAAAAGAATATCAGAGATTGATAGGATTTGCAAAGACCAGTCTTTTGCGCCCGAAGGAAATTGAAACGCTGACAATTGAGGTTGAGCAGAAACAAATCGCAGGCTTTTCAGAAGAAAAACATGGATGGATAATAGAGAAAGGCTTTTACGGGATATGGGTGGGGGAGAATGCAAGGACATCTAAACTGATAGCTGTCCTTCATGTACCAGAGAATGTACTAATAGAAGAAAACCAAGCGGTGTGTCCGAAAAAAGCGGAGTTTGAAGATTTAGGAGCAGTAGAGCATGCAAAGAATCTCTATAAACAGTGGATAAGTTTGGCGGAGGAAGATGATATTCCGTTCTTTTTATATACACCGAAGAGGGAAGAGAGAAAGTCTTTTCATTCGCCAATAGCTAAAGAGAAAACGGTAGAAGAACTGATTCCGCTCCTTTATGGAAATATCACGCAGGGAGCAAGTACTCTTGGATCAGCCGGAATCCGCGTGCCGGGCTCAGCAGGTGAGACATCAGAAGCATTAGAAGAAAAGTATGGAAAACGCTCTTTGATCATGGCTGATGGACCGGCAGGGTTACGCCTGCGTCAGCGCTATGATGTGGACAGAAAAACTGATACTGTTTATCGTGTCGGAGTGCTTGGAGCCTTGGAAAACGGATGCCTGGAAGAGGCTGTTCAGTATGAAGGTGCAGATACCTACTATCAGTATTGTACAGCATTTCCTGTAGGAACTGCACTGGCACAGACCTGGGATTTAGAATTAATGGAAAAATTCGGAAGGGCAATCGCCTGTGAGATGGAGGAGTTTCATGTTGATTTATGGCTGGCACCGGGAATGAACATTCAGAGAAATCCTTTGTGCGGACGTAATTTTGAGTATTATTCAGAAGATCCGTTTTTATCCGGAGTTTTGGCGGCAGCCGTAACAAGGGGGGTACAAAGCAATGGAAATTCTGGAGTGACGATTAAACATTTTGCATGTAATAACCAGGAAGATAATCGAATGGGTGTAGATGCTTGTGTTTCAGAGCGGGCCCTACGAGAGATTTATTTCCGAGGGTTTGAAATTGCTGTGAAGAAAAGTGCACCGGTGTCAATCATGACATCTTATAATTTGATAAATGGTGTACACGCAGCAAACAGTCGGGACTTGTGTACCGTTGTTGTCCGTGAAGAATGGGGGTTTGAAGGCACAATCATGTCTGATTGGAATACAACAGTTCCGGAGGATGGAAGTGAGCCGTGGAAATGCGCAGCTGCCGGAAACGACATTATTATGCCGGGAAATACAAATGATGATGCAGATATTCGGGATGCATATGAAAAAGGATTGCTTTCGGAAAGAGAAATCCGAAGCTGCGCGGGCAGAATTATTGCAATGATCGATAAATTGGCAAAATAAATATTATAGAGTCTTGAAAAAAGGCTCAAGTCAACTGTGGCAGTGTATTGCATTTTGCGGGTTCAATAATATTTAGGCGTTTGCAAAACGCCAGAACCCGCCTCACATGCCGCATACCATTTCACGGGCAGATATTTCTATCTGCTTTGTTTTTATGTCTAAACTTTAGGAGTCTGCGGATTGGGATTCTCCTTTCATATTTTCATCTTTTAGGCGTTTGCGAAACGCCACAAGCCGCATGAATACGGCATTTTTCTGTTATGAAAAACAAATAACCCCTCACTGGATATGGTATAATAGAGTTGACTAAAAACTAAAAACCATCACCCAAGAAAGGA
>OBYP01000783.1_pt1 | contig 23137 bp, 21 predicted proteins | sample 1501461 | NCBI WGS metagenome assembly OBYP01 (sample SAMEA2580201, study PRJEB22360) | human gut metagenome | biome: human gut; feature: human-associated habitat; material: faeces | place: Denmark | collected 2008/2010 | reverse complement strand
TTTTTCAAATGTTATGATGTATGTTCTGATCGTTCTCCGTCAGCAACTTTTACATCTTACCACTTTTCGACATTGTTTGTCAAGAACTTTTTAAGTTTTTTCGATGACTGCTTCTATCTTTCAAGACGCAACTTTTACAGAATATCATACTTTCATTTCATTGTCAATGATATTCTCAAAAAAAATTAAATCTTCCTAAAAGAAAGATTTAATAACGCAGAAGGAGGGATTTGAACCCTCGCACCGCGTAAACGGTCTATACCCTTAGCAGGGGCACCTCTTCAGCCACTTGAGTACTTCTGCAAATGCCTAAATATAAATATATTCTATTGCATTACTTCACAAGCGATCTATATCACTTATGACGCTTAAACATCTTAACAAAGGATTTCTCATTTGTCAATAGATTTTCTTCGATTCTTTATTTTTTATTTCCATTTCAAGTATTACCTGCCTGTTAAAACCAAAAACGAAGAAAGATAGGATGTTAAAACGTATTTTCAAACACGTTTTAACATCCTATCTTTTAACCCTTCTGTAAGTTTTAATCTATAATAAGGTATCGTCTGCGCATTTTCTGATGCTCCTGCTAACAAATAGACTTTTCCCTTCTGAATTTTGTATCGGGAAGCTAAAAAGTTCTGACTCAACTCCACATATTGTATCTTTCCATATTTTATAAAACAATATTTCCTTCCCATGAAACCACTAATCAAAATCACTGTATCATCTGTCATTTTTATTCCTTTTGTTTTATAGCTGCAAATCATGAACCATATAACACAAATTGTCAAAAGAACTGCTGCCGCAATAATCCATGATGTGTAATCTTCAAACAAATGACATCCGATCCATGTTGCTGCCCCCAGAATAATACCAAAGCCCGTCAACGGCAGCAACCATACAATCCAGACCGATGCCGGCTGACGCTCTGTCTCTATATTCAGACTTTCCTTAAATTCAGGCAATAACTTCTCAAGATATGCCTTTGCCTGATCCATTTTACAATAGGGAAATAAGAAAGACTTTTCATTTTGTTCATCACCCATCCCAACATTAATAATTTCAGCCATATATCTATGACTGATTCTGGCAATCACTGTCTGATTCATTTTAAATGCCTGAATTTTATCTACAGGAATCTGATAAGATACTTTTTTCAGCAGTCCATATTGAATATACAAAGTATCTTTTCTTCTTGCAGCCTTAAACCCATAATACATTATATAATTTTTAAGAATATCCCAAAGAGCCGAAAAGAAAATTGCAACCAGTACAATTCCCTGGGCTAAAGTCTTTAAAACTCCTCCGATTCCAAAACCTGATTCCATCATTGTCATTATTTGAGTTATCATCATTGTAATTCCGCCCAAAATAATCAGAAATGAAAAAAGATTCATTCCGAAAAGACCGTTTTTTATCATATCCTCCAGACTTGTCTCAATATCAAATTGAATTTCTGTTTCCTTCTCTGCTTCACTCTCCTGATCTTTAGCATCTTTCATCAACATCAAAATATGTTTTTGAAACCGGACTGCATCATCTTTTTTCAGCACAATCTTCAAATCTGTCTGATCCGCCGTCGAAAGTGTATTGGTATCAATTTTAATTTTACTGGTTCCAATCAGACGCTCGAATAAATTACGCTCCATATTCACATTAGAAATATTCTGAATCCCTATAGTATTTTTCTTATGATTTAGAGTTTCCTTTTCAATGACAATTGTATTTCCCTGAATTGAAATGTACGTTTTGTACCATCTGCGTAAATCCAAAAAAATAACAATCAATAATATGAGAAAAATCCCCAGAGAAATTAGCAAATAAACTCTGAGGTCTTTCGATGCTGCAGAAAAATTACTGAAATCTTCAAATTCTCCGACAACAGTACTAAAAAAAGTTACCAGGGCAGCTAACAGGAATCCTCCTATCTGCTCTATAACAATCGAAATATGATTTCGAAATCTAGTTTTCTCTCCCATCCTGCTCCTTTCGCTCTGATACAATCTCATTAATCCGATTACTCAGACTTTCTGTGATTCTCTCAGCTTTATCCTCTTCCAGAAACTGAATTTTAACATCTCCGCCCGCCGTCGTTACAACAACTTTAGAGACATGAAAAAACTGATCAATCGGTCCCTTTTCGATCTGCAGCTTATGCAATCTCTCAATCGGAACAATGTTTCGTTTCACAAACAAATATCCCTCTTTTATATCAATACACTCATCGTTGATGCTATACTGATACCTGTGAAAACGAAAATACGGACTTACCGCCATATCTGCCAAAATAACACATGATAAAACGACAGAGACTATTTTCCCGATCCAGATCTCTTTTGGAAATATCCAAAAATAATTTACAGCTCCAATTACAGCCAATAGAATCACTCCTGCAATTGCAGAAGCCACATACATGCATTTCAAGGCATTCATTGACAACTTTTCGTATTCCATCCCAGATTCCCCCTCTCTATCATGGCAACACCATATTCTAAGAGCGCCTTAAAAACTCCTCTACTGCCGTCTCATAAAGATTATTCCCCTGACTGTCAACAACCACTATGACAGGGAATTCTTCAACTTTTAATTTTCGGATTGCTTCTGTTCCCAGATCATCATATGCAATAACTTCCGCTTCTTTGATACATTTCGAAAGAAGAGCTCCCGCTCCTCCTACTGCTGCAAAATAAACGGCTCCATTTGTTTTGACAGACTCGATTACCTCCGGAGATCGTTTTCCTTTTCCAATCATTCCTTTTATTCCCTGATCCAACATTGTCGGTGTATACTTATCCATCCGGCTGCTGGTCGTCGGTCCCGCAGAACCGATAACCTGACCCTCCCGTGCCGGAGTCGGACCAAGATAGTAAATAAACTGATCTTTTAAATCCACAGGAAGCTCTTTGCCTTCCATAAGACTCTCATACATCCTCTTATGTGCGGCATCTCTTGCCGTATAAATTGTACCAGTCAAATATACATAATCTCCTGCTTTCAATTCAGAAAGCTCTTCTGCACCTGCCGGTACATTCAAATACTTTTTCATGATGCTTTCTCCTTACAGCACTCTATGTGCGTGACGATTTACATGACAACAAATATTAACAGCTAACGGCATTCCCGCAATATGCGTCGGATATGTCTCAATATTTAATCCAAGAGCAGTTGTCGTTCCTCCAAGACCTCCCGGACCAATTCCCAGTTTATTAATTTCTTCCAGCAAATCTTTTTCCAGCTTTGCAATGTGTGGTTTATCAGAAGATATATCCAGATTTCTTGTCAAAGCTTTCTTTGCAAGAAAGGCTGCTTTCTCAAAACTTCCGCCAAGACCTACTCCGATAACCATTGGAGGGCACGCATTTGGTCCCGCATCTTTGACTGCCTGAAGAACAGACTTTTTAATACCTTCTTCACCATCTGCCGGCTTTAACATAAATACACGACTCATATTTTCACTTCCAAAACCTTTTGGAGCAACCAGAATATCCAGATCCTCTCCCGGAACAATATCAATATGCAGGATTGCCGGTGTATTATCTTTTGTATTTTCACGAATCAATGGATCTTTTACCACAGATTTTCTCAAATATCCTTCCTGATATCCCTGACGTACCCCTTCATTTACTGCATCATGCAGGTTACATCCTTCAATATGCACGTCCTGTCCGATATTTAAAAATACAATCGCCATGCCTGTATCCTGACAGATCGGTATTCTGTCATTCTTTGCAATCTCCATATTTTCCTGTAACTGTCCGAGAATCTGCTTACCTAAATCACTCTTTTCGTTGTCATATGATTTCTGAAACCTGCATTTCATATCATCTGTCAAAGACAGATTTGCCTCAATGCACATCTCTTTAATATTTTTAATAATTTCATCTGTATGAATGGTTCTCATTGCTGCCTCCAAATTTATTTAATAACGTATTTTTTTAATAACCTTCATGTCTTTCGGATAAGAATAAACCTGCCAGCTTCCATCGCTCTGTTTCAAGAGTTTATAATAACTTTCGAGCGTTCTCATATGTAATGGCTCTTTATTATTCTGTATCTTATATGTTTCCGTCAAATGAACGATACAAGAATCTTTCGTCGGATATTTAATATCTATAATTTTACAAGATAAAAACTCTTCTGTAAAATTATTTTTTATGTATTCTTTATTTTCTTTGTACACCGGACCATCTTTTACCATGTATTTTTCAATATAAGAAAAATCGTGATTATTAATTGCTTTTACACATGCCGGCAAATATTCTTTCATTAATTTTTCCGGTTCAGATAATCCGCTGGTAGACGAATTCTCAGTCATTAATGTATTTGGCGTATAAGATGTTACCTGTTTACCGCCAATGTTTCTGTCATTAATATCCAGATTACTCAATTCCTTTTGCATATCATCGATTAATTTCTGCCATTTTATCTGCCTGCTTAAACTGCCCGTTCTTAATATCATCCTGCATTTCCTCTTTGTATTGTTTGATCTTATCAAGCTCACTCTGATATGCCTTAGACGTATCACTCTTTTCCAGAGTTTTTATGGATTCATTTGCCGTTTTTTTATTCTCACTAATCGTTGTCTGTTCAAATTCATCCAATTCTGTCTGTGCCTTCTTCGCATTATCATAGTTCTTGTCTGATATCGCACTTTCACAATTTGACACTAATCTTTCATACTCATCACTGTCATAGATTACATACTCATTCTGAAATCTTTCCTGGCTTGCATCCAGTTTTTTCTGCATTGCGTTGATTTTAGATGTCCTCTGGAACATAAAAACCCCAATGGCAACAGCGACAATGACAATAACAAATGCCACAATCTTTTTTCCCATTCTCTTTCTCCTTTTTCATAATACAGGTTGATTTACTCTATTATATCCCAAAAAAAGGGTACAGACAATTCCTATCTGTACCCCTTTTCTTTTTATTCTTCTTTATTTTCTTCAGTATCTGTCTCTTCAATTTTTTCTTCCCGAACCTTGGCAATGCTTGCCACTTCTACATTTTCTCCTACGTTCATAACTTTCACGCCGGATGTATTACGTCCGAGAACAGAAATAGAATTTACAGCTGTTCTTATGATAATTCCCTCTGTCGTAATCATCATAATTTCATCTTCTTCATTTACCGCTTTTACGCCTACAACATCTCCGGTCTTCTCCGTGATCTTATAGCACTTAATACCTTTACCGCCTCGATGCTGTGCTGAAAATTCTGAAATTACCGTTCTTTTTCCCATACCGTTTGCAGAAACAATTAATAATGCTTCTCCCTGCCTTCCAAACTGCATTCCGATAACTTCATCATCTCCGGTCAGATTAATTCCCCGCACTCCCATAGAAGTACGTCCGATACATCTGACATCACTTTCATAAAACCGAATACACTGTCCATTCTTTGTCACAAGGAAAATATCCTCATCACCTTTTGTATATTTTACTTCTATGAGCTGATCATCATCTTTCAATGTAATGGCCGCCAAACCTGTTTTTCTGATGTTTGCATACTCCATAATTGAAGATCTCTTCACAACACCATATTTTGTTGCCATTAAAAGATAACGGCCTTCCTCATATTGATCCAAAGGAATCACTGCGGTGATTTTTTCTTCCGGCTGAAGCTGAAGCAGATTGACAATAGCACTTCCCCTTGCTGTCCTTCCACTTTCCGGAATCTCATAAGCTTTCAAGCGATAAACTCTTCCTGTATTGGTAAAGAACATGATATAGTGATGCGTTGTTGTCATAAACAATTCTTCGATGTAATCCTCATCAATCGTCTGCATTCCCTTGATTCCTTTACCGCCTCGATTCTGACTCTTAAAATTATCAACCGTCATACGCTTAATATATCCAAGCTTCGTCATAGTAATCACAGTATTCTCTCTAGGAATCAAATCTTCCATGGAAATATCATCCACATCAAAACCAATCTTAGTCTTACGCTCATCCCCGTATTTATCGCGAATCAGTACTAATTCATCTTTGATCACGCCTAACAGGAGTTTTTCATCTGCAAGAATAGCCTTTAACTCTGCGATCTTCTCCATTAACTCTTTATATTCTTTTTCAAGTTTCGCGCGTTCCAAACCATTTAACGCTCTCAGACGCATATCTACAATTGCCTGAGCCTGGGCATCTGACAGCCCAAATCTTTCCATCAGCTCTGCTTTTGCTGCCTGAATATTCTGCGCACCACGAATAATCTTAATGACTTCATCAATATTATCCTGTGCAATCAACAATCCCTCTAAAATATGAGCCCGCTCCTCGGCTTTATTTAACTCATACTGAGTTCTTCTTGTAACAACTTCCTCCTGATGCTTTAAATAATAGTCCAGCATCTCAAACAGATTCATAATCTTCGGCTCATTATTTACCAATGCCAGCATAATAACGCCAAACGTATCCTGAAGCTGTGTATGTTTATATAACTGATTTAAAATTACATTTGCATTGGCATCCCGACGAAGTTCAATGCAAATTCGCATACCGCTCCGGTCAGACTCATCTCGAAGTTCTGTAATTCCATCAATCTTTTTCTCTCTTACAAGGGCTGCAATCTTCTCAATTAATCTCGCCTTATTAACCATATACGGAAGCTCTGTCACGATAATTCTCTGTTTTCCGTTTGCCATCGCCTCAATATCTGTTACAGCTCTTACTTTAATCTTTCCACGTCCGGTTCTGTAGGCTTCATTAATTCCACCCCTTCCAAGAATCGTCGCGCCTGTCGGAAAATCAGGCCCCTTTACAATCTCAAGCAGCTCTTCCATCGTTGTAATTTTATTTTCGGTCACACGATTATCAATAATTCGAATAACGGCATCAATAACTTCCGTCAAATTGTGAGGCGGAATATTGGTCGCCATTCCAACAGCAATCCCCTGGGTTCCATTTACCAGAAGATTTGGAAAACGAGCCGGAAGCACTACAGGCTCTTTTTCCGTTTCATCAAAGTTTGGAATAAAGTCAACTGTATTTTTATTAATATCTGCCAGAAGTTCCATTGAAATTTTGCTAAGCCGCGCCTCAGTATAACGCATGGCAGCAGCACCATCTCCATCCACAGAACCAAAATTTCCATGTCCGTCCACCAAAGGATATCTGGTAGACCATTCCTGCGCCATATTTACCAACGCACCGTAAATAGAACTATCCCCATGAGGATGATATTTACCCATCGTATCACCAACGATACGTGCGCATTTACGATGTGGTTTGTCCGGACCATTATTCAGCTCAATCATCGCATACAGAATTCTTCTCTGTACCGGTTTCAAACCATCACGCACATCCGGAAGAGCTCTGGAAGCAATAACGCTCATGGCATAATCAATATATGATTTCTCCATTGTTTTCTTTAAATCAATGTCATGAACCTTATCAAAAATTGTATTCTCGTCCATCTGTTTCTCCCTTCCTAAATATCAAGATTCGTTACATATCTTGCATTTGCCTCAATAAATTCTCTTCTAGGTTCCACCTGATCTCCCATAAGTGTTGTAAATGTCAGATCGATTTCTGAAGCAGAATCCTCATCGAGGTTCACTCTTAAAAGAATTCTCTTTTCCGGATCCATTGTTGTATCCCACAACTGTTCTGCATCCATCTCCCCGAGTCCCTTATATCTTTGAATCTTATTATTCTCTCTTCCAATCTCCTCCAGAGTACTGCTTAACTCCTCATCACTGTAGGCATACCAGTATTTCTTATTTTTTTCAATTCGATACAGTGGCGGCTGTGCAAGGTAAACATACCCTTGTTTGATCAGCTCCGGCATAAACCTGTATAAAAATGTCAACAGCAAAGTGGCGATATGGGCACCGTCTACGTCGGCATCCGTCATAATAATAATTTTATGATATCGCAGTTTTTCAATATCGAAATCATCATGAATTCCTGTTCCGAAAGCCGTAATCATTGCCTGAATTTCTTTATTCACCAAAATCTTATCCAGTCTTGCCTTCTCCACATTCAAAATCTTTCCGCGCAGAGGAAGAATTGCCTGGGTAGCACGGGACCGGGCTGTTTTTGCAGATCCTCCCGCAGAGTCTCCCTCAACAATATAGATCTCACAATTTTCAGGATTCTTATCAGAGCAATCGGCAAGTTTTCCCGGAAGACTCATTCCATCCAAAGCAGTTTTCCTTCTTGTTAAATCTCTCGCCTTCCTTGCTGCATCTCTGGCTCTCTGTGCAAGCACTGCCTTTTCACAAATCATCTTGGCAACCTGAGGATTCTGTTCCAGAAAATATTTTAATTGTTCTGAAAGAATACTGTTTACCGCTCCTCTTGCCTCACTGTTTCCAAGTTTTTGTTTTGTCTGTCCTTCAAACTGTGGTTCTCCAAGCTTAATACTAATAACCGAAGTCAAACCTTCCCTGATATCTTCTCCTGTAAGATTCTCTTCTTTTTCCTTCAAAAGATTATTTTTTCTTGCGTAATCATTAAACGTCGTTGTAAGCGCTGTTTTAAAACCGGACAGATGCGTTCCACCTTCCGGCGTAATAATATTATTTACAAAGCTTAAAGAAGTTTCATTGTAGGAGTCATTATGCTGGAATGCTACCTCAACGTAAACTCCGTCTTTCTCACCCTCGCAATAAATAACCTCCGGATAGAGAAACTCTTTGCCTTTATTTAAATAACTGACAAATTCTTTAATTCCACCCTCGTAGTGGAATGTCTCCGCCTTCTGCTCTTCCGATCTGTTATCAATTAAAACAATTTTTAAGTTTTTTGTCAAAAATGCTGTCTCACGCAGTCTGCGTCTTAAAGTAGAATAATCAAACTCAACAGTCTCAAAAATAGACGCATCCGGATAAAATGTGACAGTCGTTCCATTTTTTTCAGTATCTCCGATAACTTTCAGAGGATAGCACACTTTTCCTCTCTCATATCTCTGTTGATGAATATGCCCTTCTTTGTAGACTGTAACTTCCAGCCAGTCTGAAAGTGCATTTACGACAGATGAACCAACGCCATGAAGCCCGCCGGAGACTTTATATCCTCCTCCGCCGAATTTTCCTCCTGCATGAAGAATTGTAAATACCACTTCCACGCTGGATACACCCTTTTTCTTATTCATTCCAACCGGAATTCCACGACCGTTATCTTCTACTGTGACAGAACCATCTTTGTTCAAAATCACATGAATTGTATCGCAGTATCCTGCAAGAGATTCATCCACGGCATTGTCCACAATCTCATATACCAGGTGATGAAGACCTTTTTCAGACGTACTTCCAATATACATACCAGGTCTTTTGCGCACAGCCTCCAGTCCCTCCAGAATCTGGATCTGATCTGCTCCATATTCCCCATTTTTTTGTGTACCCATAGTTTCCTCCTAATTTTCTTTTACAATTTTTCCTGCTTTTATTTGGAACATACGCTCAATCGGCAGATGCTGATCAATAAATTCATCCAGACCCGTACACGTAATGATTGTCTGCGTATCTTTAATACTTTCCAACAAATAAATTTTTCTGTTACTGTCCAGCTCTGACAACACGTCATCCAGCAAAAGTATCGGTGACTCTTTCATAATTTCTGTCATCAACCGGATCTGTGCAAGTTTCAGGGACAATGCCGCTGTTCTCTGCTGACCCTGAGATCCGAACTTTCGAATATCAATATCATTGACCCTAAAACAAATATCATCCCGATGAGGTCCTGCATTAGTCGTAGAATATTTTAAATCTTTTTCCCTTTTTCGTCCAATCTCTGTCAAAAATTCATCATAAGCAACATTTTTATCATACTCCAGTAACATATGTTCCTTACCACCGGTTAGCTTTTTGTGGATTTCCTGTATGGTTTCGTTCAAATGTTTGATAAATTTTTCACGATACCTGATAATTTCAGAACCATATTTTACCAGCTGTATATCCCAGGGTTCTAATGTCTCAATTAAATCTTTTTGAAACCGAATTTGCTTTAAAAGATTATTTCTTTGCATTAATATTTTATTATAATTGGTTAATTGATATAAGTAAAGGCGTTCCATCTGCGATAATTCAATATCTAAAAATTTTCTTCGCTCACTTGGCCCGTTTTTTACAATTTTAAGGTCTTCCGGAGAAAAAAAGATTACCGGAATCTGCCCGAGAAGATCACTTGAGCGTCGAATCGGAATCCGATCAATGGCAGCTCCTTTTGACTTACTTTTTTTCAAATGCATATCAAGCTGGTGTACAATCTCCTGTTTTTCATACTGAATTCGGATGTGAGATTCATTTTCATGAAACTTAATTAATTCCCGATCCTTACTTCCCCGATGAGATTTCGTGGTTGCCCCAAGATATATTGCCTCTAAAATATTGGTTTTCCCCTGTGCATTATCACCGTACAAAAGATTCGTTCCTTTTGAAAAATCCATGGAAAGTTCATCATAATTTCGATAATTTTTTAATTCCAGAGATTTAATAAACATAATACTCCCAACTATTTTACAATCTGAATTTCCTGTCCGTCAAAAGAAACAGTCTCTCCGCCAAATAATTTTTTGCCGCGTCTTGTCTCAACTTCTCCATTTACGAAAACTTCTCCATCCTGAATTACAATCTTAGCTTCAAGACCTGAACTGACAAGTCCGGCTGCTTTTAATGCCTGACCTAATTTAATATACTCTTCTTTGATCTTAATTGTTTCCATCATTGCCCTTTCTAGTGATTAAAATTAACCGGTAAAATTAAGTAATTATAAGAATCTGCGTCATCTTTAATAAAACATGGAGCTTTCGGGTTCACCAAATAAATATGAATTTCTTCATCATCAATAACTCTTAAAACATCCATTAAAAACTTCGGATTAAAGCCAATTAACAGATCTCTTCCCTCTTTTTGAATCATAATTTCTTCTTCCATGGAACCGAAAAAAGAATTAATGTTCAACTTCAAAGAATGATCTGTAATATCAATAATAATCGGCTTTTTCTCAGATTCACGAATTAAAAGACTTGCACGATCAATACAATTTAAAAATTCCTTTTTGTTAATGGTAATTTTAGTTTCATAGTCACTGGATAACATCTGGCTAATTTTGTAAAATTCACCTTCTAACAGTCTTGAAACAACTCTTGTCTGATCAAACTCAAATAAAATATGCTTTGATGTCACATAAATATTAACATCTTCTTCCATCTCTCCGGAAATAATTTTAACAATTTCCTGTAATGTCTTTCCTGGAACAACAACTTTAAAAGGATCATAACTATCTTTTAACTGAATTTTTCGAATAGAGATTCGATGTCCATCCAGAGATACAACGTTTAACTGCTGATCTTTTACTCCAAATAATTCTCCCGTCATTAATTTTGTATTTTCATTATCCGAAATAGAGAAAATTGTCTGTCGGATAATCTCTTTTAAAGAAAACTGGGAAATTGTAATACTTTGATTTTTTTCAATTTCCGGAAGATACGGAAATTCATTTCCTTCCTGGCCCATAATCTGGAAACATGCTTTTTCACAAGTAATCGTTGCCTTATATTGTTCATCTGTCTCAATGGTTACATCATTATCAGAAAGCTTTCTTACGATTTCTGAAAAAAGTTTAGCATTTATTGCAATTTTTCCAGGTTCTTGAATATTTCCTTCAACGGTTGTTTCAATTCCAAGCTCCATGTCATTGGCTGTTAATTTAATCTTTCCGGCAACAGCCTCAATTAAAATACATTCGAGAATCGGTAATGTTGTTTTATTAGAAACAGCTTTGGAAACAGTGCTTACTGCATGAACTAAATCTGTTTTTTTACATATGATTTTCATAAATGTGAATAACTCCTTTCGGTGTGAAATTATCGTTAAATAAATAAATAAGGGTCGTAGTCTTAGTCGTAGTAGGTGTGGATTTGGGGATAACCTTAAAAAACCGCTAAACATAAGGGATTAGAAGGGTTGATAAAATGTTTAAAACTCCTTAAAAAATAGAGGATAAGCCTGATTTTATCAACATTTGAAAAAACGGCAAAATATAAAATACACAGGATATCCACAGGTTATCCACAGAATTTGTGGATAACTGTTGATAAAATGTGAAAAACATTCATTTTAATCCATTTTTTTCGTAATAACGTCTATAACCTTACCTAATTCGGTGTCTTTTTCTAAATCCTTTTCAATTTTTTCGATTCCATGAATGACAGTAGAGTGATCCCTTTTTCCTATAATTTCTCCGATTTTTACAAGAGATTGATCCGTCATTTTTTTGCATAAATACATACAGATCTGTCGCGGATATGCGATATCATGGCTTCGTTTTTTTGATATAATATCACTGGTCTGAATGTTAAAGTGTTCTGCAACGGTCTGAAGAATCAGATCCGGTGTAATCTGCTGCTTAGTTTTATTGTCAATCAGATCCTGCAGGGCAACTTTGGATAATTCAAGATCAATCGGTTTTTTATTTAACTTTGAATAAACCTTAATTTTATTTAAAGCCCCCTCTAAATCACGAATATTAGATTTAATGTGAGTGGCAATATAATCAAAAATCTCATCATCAATGTATACATTATCCAATTCAGCTCGTTTTCTTAAAATCGCAATTTTTGTTTCATAATTCGGAGGCTGAATATCAACCGGAAGTCCCCAACTGAAACGGCTTCTTAATCGTTCTTCCAAAACATCCAGTTCTTTTGGAGGTTTGTCAGAAGAAAGAATAATTTGCTTTTTGGAATTGTAAAGAGCATTGAAAGTATGGAAAAATTCCTGCTGAGTACTCTCTTTACCGATTACAAACTGAATATCATCGACTAATAAAACGTCGATATTACGGTATTTGCTGCGTAATTCTTCTTGTTTTTTATGTTGAATAGAGTTAATTACTTCATTGGTAAAATCCTCGCTGGTTACATATAAAACATTGAGAGAACTGTTGTGTTCAATAATGTAATGTGCAATGGAGTGCATAAGATGTGTCTTTCCAAGTCCGGCACCACCATAGAGAAACAGTGGATTGTAAGCTTCTGCCGGAGCTTCCGCCACAGCAATGCTGGCTGCATGAGCCATCTGGTTATTGTCTCCAATGACAAATGTATCAAAAGTATAACGGGGATTTAGGTTATTATTGTCATGTACAGGCTCATGTTGTTTTGGTTTTGGCTGTTCACCTTCCTTTTCGAGCTCAAAAACGATATCATATTTCGTTCCGGTAAGATCCTGAATGGCTAAAGAAATATAGAAATCGTACATTTTTTTCTTAATAAACTGAATTCCACGTTCATCATATTTGGCGTCCAGTGAAAGAATAATTTTGTTTGAGTGGACATCTTTAATATGTAATGGCTTGATCCAGGCATTGATTGCAGCACTGGAAACATCGTGCTCCTGTTCCAGTTTGACTAATACATCATCCCAGATTTCTTCGATCTTCTTTTTCATGGATAACATAAATCCCTTTCTACGTAGTTTTTTTACTATCTTTGGAGGATAGAATCTCCCCGACAAGATAAAAGTGCAAAATACGGCACTATAGTTAGTGTATAACAAAAATATTTTTTTTTCAATCATTCTTTCCAAGTTATCACCAAAATGATGATAAGTTATCCAGATATTGTGGATAACTTGTTCCACATTGTACACATGTCGAAAAATGTGGAAAAATAAAGCAATGAAAGATGTCGGATTTTGAAAATTCACAATTTATCACCAAGTTATACACAAGTTATCTACAAATTGTGGATAACATTTCTTTGATACACAACATGTATGAAGACGCATAAGAAAGTGAAAAAAACAAAGAATTTACTTGACTTTTACAGTAGTGTTTGGCATAATAGGAGTGATGTTTTTACGAATATTATTCATATATATAATTCAAAATTTGTTAAGGAGGTGTTGGGACATGAAAATGACATTTCAGCCGAAGAAAAGACAGAGATCTAAGGTTCACGGATTCAGAAAAAGAATGAGCACTGCAAACGGAAGAAAAGTTCTGAAGAGCAGAAGAGCAAAAGGAAGAAATAGATTATCAGCTTAGGTCGCAGAGATGTGACCTTTTCTTTTCTTATTAAATAAGGAAGAGAACCATGAAAAATTATCATTCAATAAGAAAAACAAAGGATTTCGGGATTGTTTATAACCAGGGAAAATCAAAAGCCAATAGATATTTGGTAATGTATTATAAGAAAAACGATCTTGAATATAATCGTTTGGGAATATCAGTAAGTAAAAAAGTTGGAAATAGTGTAGTCAGACATCGGATTACACGTTTAATTCGTGAAAGCTATCGTTTAAATCAGGATAATTTAAAAACAGGATATGATGTGGTAGTGATTGCCAGACATACTGCAAAAGGAAAAGGTTTTCAGGAGATTGAGAGCGCATTTTTGCATTTGGCAGGTCTGCATGATCTAAAAAGAGTTGATTAAAAGTTGAAGAGAATATTAGTAGCCATCATTAAATTCTATCGAAAATATTTATCAAGATTAAAGGGAAGAGGAACATGTATATATGTTCCGACTTGTTCGGAATATGCCATAGAAGCATTGGAAAAGCACGGCGCCATTAAGGGAAGTCTGCTGGCGGTTTATCGAATTATTAGGTGCAATCCATTTTCAAAAGGCGGATATGACCCTGTTCCGGAAGTCAGGAAAGGAAAAAGGTGCAAAAAATGATGTTTTTGGCGCAGGCCCAGAGTGCGGGCAACGGAGGAATTTTGGCTCCGTTTGTTATAATTTTTGGATGGATTATCAAAGCAATCTATAGTGGATTGGCTGCGATGGGCATCTATAATGTTGGATTATGTATTATTTTATTTACATTGGTTTCAAAATTGATTTTGCTTCCGTTGACAATGAAACAGCAGCGTTCTATGAAGATCAATCAAGTTGCTCAGCCGGAAATTAACAAAATCACAAAAAAGTATAGAAATAAAAGAGACCAGGCATCTATGATGAAACAAAATGAAGAGATGCAGAAGGTTTATGAGAAATATGGTACAAGCCCTACGGGAGGATGTGCAACAACGCTGATTCAGTTTCCGATTATTATGGCATTGTATTATGTAATTCGAGGAGTTGAAATTTATATTCCTCAGATTGCACAGGATGCACAGTTTCATCCTAACTCATTTTTCGGAATGGATTTGAATTCCGCACCGGGATTTCGATTGACACCGTTAATGATTATTCCTGTTTTATCCTTTATCTTTCAATTTTTAAGTGCAAAGACTTCTATGGCCAGTACTCAGACTGATGAAAATGCACCGGGAGCAGGTATGACAAAGAGTATGATGTACACTATGCCTTTAATGTCCTTTGTTATGTGTATTACCCTTCCGATCGGTATTGGTATTTACTGGACAGCCAGTGCGCTTTTCCAATATATTCAGCAAATTGCATTTAATTATTATTATGATCATACCAATATGGATAAGATCATTGAAAAGAGCCGTGAGAAGGCAGCAAAGAAGAAAAAGAAAAAAGGTCCTTCTTTATATGAGAAAATGCTTGGCACTCAGGCGACAACACAGCCTGAAGGTAGCAATATTAAAAAGGTTGCCGGAACAAAGTCTACAAAAAATGTGACATATTCAGGAAATTCTAAAGGAGGAATTGCTTCAAAAGCCAATGCGATGAATAAAAATAAGGGAGGGAAATAGTATGTCAGCAAAAAGATTTACTGGAAAAACTGAATCGGATGCAGTAATGAATGCGGCAATGGAATTGGGGATTCCAAGTACTGACCTCAATTATACAGTCATTGATCCGGGAAGCAACGGTTTCTTTGGTTTATTTAAAAAACCGGTAATTATTGAGATGAAAGAAGAAGAAAAGCCGGTAATCAAAGAGGAGAAAAAAGAAGCTCCTAAATCAGAAAAGCCAAAAAAGAAAACAGAGAAAAAGCCAGTAAAAAAAGAAGAAAAGAAAGAAACTCATCCTAAAAAGAAGCAGCAGAAGGTCAAAGAAAATCCACCTGTGAAGGAGCCAAAGAAAAATAAAGCTCCGGAAAATCTGGATGAGATTATAAAAGATACAGAAAAATATCTGGATGAAGTATTAAGAGCTATGGGATTAAATCCAAAACTGAATCTTTATTACAATCGCAGAGAAAATGTGTTAAACATTAATGTTTCCGGAGAAAAAATGGGAGCGTTGATCGGAAAGCATGGACAGACACTGGATGCATTGCAGTATCTTGTGAGTCTTTATGTAAATAAAGAAAGTGAATCTTTTGTGAAGATTAAGCTTGATACCGAAAATTACAGAGAAAGAAGACAGCAGACTTTAGAAAAATTAGCCGGAAGCATTGCCTACAAAGTAAAGAAGAATAAAAAACCGGTATATTTGGAACCAATGAATCCAAATGAACGCCGGATTATTCATTCTGCTTTGCAGAGAGATCCGGAAGTAATTACAAAGAGCGAAGGTAAGGATCCTTATCGTAAAGTTGTTGTTATGCTTAAAAAATAAGAATTTGGGGCTGCCTTAAGAAAGGCAGCCCTTTTGAGGTATATGAAATGAAATCAAATACGATTGCAGCAATTGCCACTCCTATGACGAATAGTGGAATTGGAGTTATCAGAATTAGTGGAGATCAGGCATTTGATATTATTTATAAAATTTTTCGTCCTGAGAAACAAAAGAATATGAAAGAGGTTTTATCTTATACAGCTCATTATGGTCATGTTTATGATGGAGACCAGCTTTTAGACGAATGCATTGTTCTGATTATGAAAGGGCCTCATTCCTATACAGCAGAAGACGTGGCGGAGATTCAATGCCACGGCGGCGTAGTGGTTATGAAAAAGATCCTGGAAGCTGTCTTTAGAGCAGGGGCTGTTCCGGCTGAACCCGGAGAGTTTACGAAACGAGCTTTTATAAATGGCCGTATTGATTTGTCCAAAGCAGAAGCTGTGATGGATCTAATTCAATCCAAAAATGAATTTGCTATGGAAAGTTCCCTAAAACAACTTTCCGGAGTTCTTGGAAGAAAAATTACGGATCTTAGAAAACAGTTGATTCACAGTGTGGCATTTATTGAGTCTGCACTGGATGATCCTGAGCATTATTCCGTCGATGGGTTTTCCGTAGAATTAAAGCATCAGGTAGAACAAATGATAGAGGAACTTCATCATTTTCTGGAAAATGCAGATAACGGAAGAATTTTAAAAGAAGGAATTCAGACGGTAATCGTCGGAAAGCCAAATGCCGGAAAGTCTTCCGTATTGAATGTTTTATTGGGCGAGGAAAGAGCGATTGTAACGGAAATCGCAGGAACAACCAGAGATACTTTGGAAGAATCAATCCAAATTAAGGGAATACCACTGAATATTATAGATACTGCGGGAATTCGTGATACGAATGATTTAATAGAGCAAATCGGTGTAGATAAAGCAAAGGAATTGTTAAAGAAAGCGGATCTTATACTTTATGTGGTAGATACGTCAAGTCATATGACAGAAGAAGACGAAGAAATTATCAAACTGATTGAGGGAAAAGAAACGATAGTACTGTTAAATAAAGCAGATTTGGATTCACTTGTATTAAGAGAAGAAATTGAGCAGAGAGGATTTCATCATGTTGCCGTTATTTCTGCGAAAGAACAGACGGGGATCGAGGAATTATATCAGATGATTCAGGAGATCTTTTTCGAAGGAAATGTTTCTTTTAATGATGAAATTTATCTGACGAATATGAGACATAAAAATGCAGTATCCGACGCTTTAAAGAGTTTGTCTATGGTACTTCAGAGCATAGAAGACGGCATGCCGGAAGATTTCTTTTCTATTGATCTTATGGATGCCTATGAACACTTGGGATTTATCACAGGAGAATCAGTTGGAGAGGATCTTGTGAATGAGATTTTTGCAGAATTTTGTATGGGTAAATAAAAATGAAAAATGTAATAGAAGAATATGATATGATTGTTGTGGGAGCAGGTCATGCAGGATGCGAAGCTGCTCTTGCGGGAGCAAGAATGGGACTTGAAACCATATGCTTTACCGTAAATATGGACAGTGTGGCTCTTATGCCATGCAACCCTAATATCGGGGGAAGTTCAAAAGGACATCTTGTGCGGGAGATTGATGCTCTTGGCGGTGAGATGGGAAAAAATATTGATAAAACATATCTTCAATCTAAAATGTTAAATCAATCTAAGGGGCCGGCAGTACATTCTTTGAGAGCACAGGCAGATAAAAAGATGTATTCTATTTCTATGACACAGATTATGGGAAATACACCGCATTTAACTGTCCGTCAGGGAGAAGTTACCGAGATTCTTGTGGACAATGGGAAAATACAGGGAGTCAAAACTTATTCCGGTGCAACTTATTATGCGAAAGCTGTAATTTTAACAACAGGAACCTATTTAAAGGCAAGGTGTATTTATGGAGATGTCAGTACGCATACCGGACCGAATGGGCTTCAGGCGGCAAATTATCTTACAGAATCTCTCAAAAAAAATGGAATATCTATGAGAAGGTTTAAGACAGGAACACCTGCCAGAATTGATAAAAATTCCATTGATTTTAGTAAAATGGAAGAACAACTGGGAGATGAAAGAATTGTTCCGTTTAGTTTTACAAACAGAGAAGAAGATATTAAGAGAAATCAGATTTCCTGTTGGCTAACTTATACAAACGAAGAAACACATAAAATTATTCGGGAAAATATTAATCGCTCACCATTATTTTCAGGGGCCATTGAAGGAACGGGTCCAAGATATTGTCCGTCGATAGAAGATAAAATTGTAAAATTCCCTGATAAGAACAGACATCAGGTATTTATAGAACCGGAAGGGGAATACACCAATGAAATGTATGTCGGCGGAATGTCCAGTTCTCTGCCGGAAGATGTTCAATATGCAATGTATCGAAGTGTTCCGGGACTGGAGAATGTAAAGATTGTTCGAAATGCCTATGCCATTGAATATGATTGCATCGATGCTACCCAGTTAAAAGCATCTTTGGAATTTAAAGCAATTGAAGGTTTATTTTCCGGAGGACAATTTAATGGAAGTTCCGGTTATGAAGAGGCAGCAGCTCAGGGGCTTATGGCAGGAATTAATGCGGCAAGAAAAATTCAGGGAAAAGAACCTGTTGTTCTGGATCGATCTCAGGCATATATTGGAGTTTTAATTGATGATCTGGTGACAAAAGAAACACAGGAACCTTATCGGATGATGACATCCAGAGCAGAGTACCGGCTTCTTTTACGTCAGGATAATGCAGATCTGCGATTGACAAAAACAGGTTATGAGATTGGTTTGATTTCTCAGGAACGCTATGATCATTTGATTCTAAAGGAAGAGCAGATTAAGAAAGAGATAGAGCGTGTTACAAAATTAAATGTGGGAGCATCAAAAGATGTGCAGGAATTACTGGAATCTCTGGGAAGTACAACTTTAAAATCTTCTGCAACAATGGCAGAGTTAATTCGAAGACCTGAACTTACATATATGGATTTGGCTTCGATTGATCCGGAGAGACCCGAGCTTGAGATTGAGGTTCAGGAACAGGTGAATATAAATCTTAAATATGAAGGGTATATGAAACGCCAGGAATCTCAGGTAAAACAATTTAAGAAGATGGAGAAAAAGCGAATTCCGGAATGGATTGATTATGAGGATGTGGGAAGTTTAAGAATTGAGGCAAAGCAGAAACTTGCAAAAATCCGTCCTCTTTCCATCGGTCAGGCATCCAGAATTTCCGGAGTATCTCCGGCAGATATTTCAGTGTTACTAATTTATTTGGAACAGGTTCACCATAGGAGATAAGTATGGAACAGTTGAAAGAAAAGGCAGCAGTTTTCGGAATTGATTTAAATGATTTTCAGTTGAATCAATTCCGGCATTATTATGAAATGCTTGTGGAAAAAAATAAAGTAATGAATCTTACTGCGATTACAGAGAGAGCAGAGGTTATAGATAAACATTTTGTTGACAGTCTGGCATTGGTGAAGACAGGTGTTGATCTTACAGACCAGAAAATCCTGGATCTGGGAACCGGGGCAGGTTTTCCGGGAATTCCACTAAAAATTGCATTTCCTAATCTTAGAATTACGCTTCTGGATTCCTTAAATAAGAGAGTGCGTTTTTTAAATGAGGTTATAGATGCTTTGGAACTTAAAGATATTAATGCAATACACGGAAGAGCAGAAGATTTTGCAAAACAAAAAGAATATAGGGAACAATTTGATTATGTTGTTTCCAGAGCAGTGGCAAATCTATCTGTTTTATCAGAATACTGTGTTCCATATGTCAAAGGAAAAGGATATTTCCTGCCTTATAAATCAGGTAATATTAAGGAAGAGCTGGATCAGTCAAAGAAGGCGATCCAGGTGTTTGGCGGTTTGGTGGAAGACATAATTTCCTTTGAAATTCCGGATACCGGTTTATCCAGAACGATTTTAAAGATACGAAAGGAAAAGTTAACACCGAAGCGTTTTCCGAGAAAAGCAGGACTTCCTGCCAAAGAACCTATTTGTTAAAAATTTGTGATTGGCCTGTCAGGAGGAGAGTGGTCAAACGATGGAAAAGAAAATAGATAAAGACTATCTGATGAATCAATTGTATGATTATCTGACAGATGAGATACAAAATATAAAGTGTGAAAGAGATCAATTTAATGAGACACTGCATGAATTGGTTCGCGAAAAAAATGAGAAAGAAAGTGTTATTGCAAATCGAAATCGTATTTATCGAATTCGCAAAATATTTTCTCCGCTAGATTTGGAAACAGAAGAGGAAGGAATTTCTGTCTCAGAGGATACGCGAGAGATTGAAAATGAAATTCAGAATGTTCAAAGTGAAATTCAAAAAAGAAAAGAAAAGATGAATATGTTAAAGGATTATCTGGGTAGTCTGGAAGAAAATTATTTTATTTTGGAAGGACATTTGGAAGAACCAGAAGAACAGATTTTGTTTGTTCCGGCTTTTTACGAATTATTAGATCATGTGAGAGGAGTGCATCCTCAAGTTCGTCTGAATTATGAAAAGAATAAGGAGTCATCTAAAATACCAATGACATTTTCTTTTTTAAAGGGATTTCGTCAATTAATGAAATCCTTAATTTTTGAGACAGGTGTATTTGTAATTAATGTAGAACAATTTATTGATGAATATAAAATATTAATACAGTTTCATGTAAAACCTAAAATACCGAAAGATGTGGGGGATTTTTATAAAAGTCGGGAAACTTTAGAAAATCAACTGACAAAAGAGTTTTCGATCGTGAGATGGAAGACAAGCTCCATGATTATTCAGGCATTAATGGAACGTTAGAAAGGGAAGATTATGAAAAATAAAATTATTGATTTATTAGATCAGACAATTCAGGAATTAGATCGGGAAAAAATTGCAGATATACTTGAAATTCCTCCAAAAGAGGATATGGGAGATTTTGCATTCCCATGTTTTCAGCTTGCAAAAGTATTTCGAAAGGCGCCAAATGCAATCGCACAGGAAATTGCAGAAAGTATTCCTGAAACTGAAGCCGTAACTAAGGTAACTGCAATGGGACCATACGTTAATTTCTTTATGAATAAGGAAGAGTATGCCAAAGAAGTGATTGCAAAAATCGGAAATGATTATGGATCTTCAGATATTGGAAAAGGAAAAACAATTTGTATTGATTATTCCTCTCCGAATGTAGCAAAGAATTTCCATGTGGGACATTTGAGAACTACGATCATCGGTAACTCACTGTATCATATTTTTGATAAATTGGGATATCATGTAGAGAGAATTAATCATCTCGGAGATTGGGGTACCCAATTTGGAAAACTTATTGTTGCCTATAAAAAGTGGGGAAGCAAAGAGGCAGTTGAAAAGAATGGGATTCCTGAATTATTAAAAATTTATGTAAAGTTCCATGAGGAAGCTGAGAAAGACGATACATTAAATGATCAGGCACGTCAGTGGTTTGCAAAGATGGAACAGGGCGATGAAGAAGCTCTCGAAATCTGGGAGTGGTTTAAAAATATCAGTATGATCGAATATAAAAGAATCTATGGCATTTTGAATATGGAATTTGATCATTACACCGGAGAAAGCTTTTATCGCGATAAAACTGCTTCAGTTGTAAATGAATTGACAGATAAAAATCTATTACAGGAAAGTCAGGGAGCAATGATTGTTGATTTAGATGATTATGATATGGCTCCGTGTCTGGTTACCAAAAAAGATGGAAGCAGTATTTATGCTACCCGTGATCTTGCGGCAATCTTCTATCGAAAGAAAGAGTATAATTTTGATAAATGTATTTATGTTACCGGATTGGAACAAAAACTGCATTTTGCCCAGGTATTTAAGGTAGTAGAACTTATGGGATATGAGTGGGCAAAAGACCAGTTGATTCATGTGCCATATGGTTTGGTTAGCCTTGAAGGAGGAAAACTGTCTACAAGAAGTGGTAATATTGTTTATGCAGAAGATATTCTGAAAGAGTCTGTTTCAAAAATTAAAGAAATTATTGAAGATAAAAATCCGGACTTAGAAGATAAAGAAGATGTAGCTCATAAGGTAGGAATTGGAGCGATTATCTTTAATGATTTGTATAATCAGAGAATTAAAGACGTAACATTTACATGGGAAAAAATTCATAGTTTTGACGGAGAGACAGGGCCATATGTTCAATATACTTATGCACGTGCCGCAAGTGTATTGAGAAAAACAGGAATCAGCCATGTAGATGAAATTGATGCTTCTTTAATTGCGGATGAGTCTTCTATTTCTTTATTAAAGGAACTTGAAAGATTCCCTGGAGTTGTAAAAGTAGCAGCAGATCGATTAGAACCGTCTGTAATATCCCGATATGTTATGTCAGTGGCTCAGAGCTTCAATCGCTTCTATCATGAAAATCAGTGTAATGTAGAAGATCAAAAACTGAAAGAAGCAAGAGTGAAATTAGTCATTATAGCAAAACAGGTAATTAAAGATGCATTGGAGTTGTTAGGAATTCAGTGTCCGGAACAAATGTAAAATCACTTAAGTATAGAGAGGAATATCTTTTGATATTCCTCTCTATACTTTATACAATAGAAAAGTTCTTTGAACTTCCTATTGTATAAAAAACCGCTCCCCGGAGCATCGCACTGCGGCATACAAGGCAGATGTCACTTACGCTCCGCGCCGCAGGCGGAGATGCCTGCAAGCAGGCATTTTTTTCATTTTGAGGGT
>OBYP01000778.1_pt1 | contig 23317 bp, 25 predicted proteins | sample 1501461 | NCBI WGS metagenome assembly OBYP01 (sample SAMEA2580201, study PRJEB22360) | human gut metagenome | biome: human gut; feature: human-associated habitat; material: faeces | place: Denmark | collected 2008/2010 | reverse complement strand
CTTCTTCTGCACAATATCAAAAGATTGAAGCCGTCAGAGAATTAAACGGAGCCGATGCACTGAAAGACTACGGTCTTGATACTCCATCCTACACTGTGAAGGTCAAAGATAGCTCAGGAAAAGAAATCACTTATTATATCGGAAATGCCGCAGGAGATAATTACTATCTGACCTACGGAGATAAATCAAAGATCTACACAGTCTCATCTGATCTTACTTCTAACTTATCCTACTCTCTGGATGATTTGATTGAGACAGATACTTTCCCGACACTAAGCACCGGCAACCTAAATAAAGTTGTCGTTACAAAAAATGGGAAATCCACAACTTACACCAGTAAAAAGAAAAATCTTGATGGCATTGCCGGAGGACTTGGGGTATTTACTTTCGGAGACTGCCAGAATTATTCTGCAGATGAAAAAGATCTGACCTCCTACGGATTGGATAAGGAATCTCGGATTTCTGTAGATGTTGCCTACAAGGACACAACGACGAAAAAGAAAGAAAATCTGGTTTTATATATCGGAAAAAAAGATAATTCTAAGAAGAATTATTATGTCAAATTGAAAGGATCTGATATGGTTTATCTGAGTGATGCAGATGTAATAAAAAATATTCTGAATCCGTAAAAGTAAAAATTAAAAGAGACTGTATGCCAAGCGGCATACAGTCTCTTTTATAATGGTGAATATACATATTGGTATAACATTTCAGCACCTACACTGAATGGTTACACATTAAGTATAGAAACAGCTTATTATTTCTGACCAAATCTTTACTGCGCTTCCTTTATCTTTTTAATTTCTTCAATCATAACCGGAAGTACTTTCATAACGTCTCCAACGATTCCTACATTGGCTACATCGAAGATCGGAGCATCCTCATCTTTGTTGATTGCCACGATATAATCAGAATTCATAATTCCTGAAATATGCTGTGTTGCTCCGGAGATTCCACATGCAATATAAAGCTTTGGCGCAACAATCTTTCCAGACTGTCCTACCTGATGAATCTTAGAAACCCATCCGTCTTCAATTGCAGGTCTTGTAGCTCCGACAACACCGCCTAACAGTCCGCAAAGTTCTTCTACCAATCCAAAGTTCTCTTTGCTTCCCATTCCACGTCCACCGGAAACAATCACTTCTGCCTCCTCCAGGTTAATGGATTCTGCGATCTCTTTGACACTCTCTGTAATCTTAGCACGAATCTGATCTTCGGCAACATATACTTCCTTTTCCACAACTTCTCCGCTTATCGGATTCTCTAATTTCTGGAATGCGCCAGAACGAAGTGTTGCAACTTGAGGATACCCTACGATCTCTACATCTTCTAACACAGTTCCGCCATAGATCGGACAAGTATAAATTACCTTTCCGTCTCCTGCTTTCACTGCCATCACATCCCAGGCACATCCTGCATCGCATTTTGCAGCGATCATTGGAGCAATATCTTTTCCATCCTGTGTTCCACCTACGAGAACAACTGCCGGATTTTCTTCTTTTACAAGTTCAACCATAACACCTGCATAGGCATCCAAATTAAACTTCTCATATGCCGGCGCATCTACAGTGATCACCTGATCGGCTCCTGCTGCCGCAACTTTATCAGCGGCATCTTTGACATTACTTCCAACTACAACGGCAATGACTTTTCCTTCTTTAGCATCTGCCAGTTCCTTCGCAGGAGAAAGCATTTCCAATCCGACTTTTACCGGACTGCCTTCCTGGATTTCTACATATACCATAATATTCTTACAATCTTCCATGTCTTTGTTCTCCCTTCCTAGAATACTTTGGCATCTGCCATCATTGCTACAGCTTTTACTGCAGAATCTTCATCAGTTTCTTCCTGGATCTTGATTCCTGCCTCTTTCTTTGGAGGTTCATAGAGTTTGATCATTTTAACCTTTGCACGGTCCTCTCCAACCTGATCTTTATCAAGTTCTGCCAAATCTCCCAGTCCAAGATCCCCTATCGGTTTCTTTCTGGCGGCCATCTTATTTTTAATGGTTGGATAACGAGGATCGTATTCCGGTTTTGTTACAGTAACAACACAAGGAGCCCCTGCTTCTACCATACGATATCCTTCTTCTGTTTCCTGCTTTGCAGTTACTGTTTCGCCATCCAATGCGATTTCAATAATGTTCGTAATGACTGCAACTCCCATTTCCTCTGCCAAAGCAATTCCAGCCTGACCAAGAGCCACATCTGTTGCCTCTTTTCCGCAGAAAACAAGATCAAATTTCTTTCCTGCGTCTGTCTCTAATTTTTTCACTGTACTATTTAAAATTGAGGCAATTCCCTTTGTATCAGATCCTTCAAAGGCATCATCACTTACTAAGAATGCATGATCTGCTCCAACAGCAAGACAGTTCTTGAGTGAATTCTTTGCACTGGAATCTCCAATGCAAACAACTGTAACTTCTCCCTCCGAAGATTCTTTTAATCTGGCTGCCATTTCCAGCGCATAGGTATCAAATGCGTTGACAACCGATGTTACATTTGCAAGATCTGGTGCGCCCTCTGTATTTAAATGTATTTCTACAGAATCATCCGGAACCTGTTTGATACAAACTAAAATGTTCATTCTACTTTCTCCTCCTGGTCTTTTCTCTTATCTGCCAATGGTATTATTTGCGATAACGATTCTCTGGATTTCGTTACTTCCCTCAAAGATCTGGAAGATCTTAGCATCTCTTAACAGTTTTTCTACCGGATATTCTCTGCTGTATCCATATCCGCCGAACATCTGAATTGCCTCAGAAGCAACTTCCATTGCAATATCAGAAGCATAGCATTTTGCGATCGCAGCTTCTTTGGAATGTGGTAAACCAAGATCCATCTTTGTCAGTGCATGAGCCACCATCTGACGTGCGGTTTCAACTTTGATTTCCATGTCAGCTACTTTAAACTGCATTGCCTGATTTTTGATAACCGGTTTTCCAAACTGTACTCTTTCTTTCGCGTAAGCAATTCCTTCATTAATTCCACGCTGTGCGATACCTGCTGCAACGCATCCCATCCATGCTCTTGCCTGATCCAGAGTCTTCATAGCGATTCCAAATCCTTTTCCTTCGCCTCCGACTAAGTTTGCTGCCGGGATACGGCAGTCTTCTAATACAACGTCACATGTATTGGAAGTACGGATACCCATCTTGTTTTCTTCATTTCCTGTACTTAATCCAGGAGTTCCCTCATCAACAAGGAACATCGAAATTCCTTTTACACCTTTTGATTTATCTGTCATAGCAGTAATACAGTAGAAAGACGCAATACCACCGTTGGTAATGAAGCACTTTCTTCCATTCAGTACGTACTCATCTCCATCTTTTACTGCTGTTGTAGTTCCGGCACTGGCATCAGATCCTGCTCCCGGCTCTGTTAAACAGAAAGCTCCGAATCCACCATCAATGATCTTCTGGCATACATGTTTTTTCTGTTCTTCATTTCCAGCAATTAATACAGGCTTTGTTCCAAGTCCACTGGCAGAAATTGTGGTTGCAAATCCTGCATCGGCAATTGCCATTTCTTCAATTAATGCTGCCACATCCACTCTGGATAACCCAGGTCCGCCGTACTCTTCCGGAACCTCTAAAGAGTGAAGCTGCATTTCGATTGCTTTATCATAAATTTCTTTTGGCCATTCACCGCTTACATCAAATTCTTTACACTGTTCTTTTACTTCATTTTCGCAAAACTCATGGACGTCCTGTAATAAATCCTGTGCTTCTTCTGAAATTAAATATGCCATTGCCATATCCTCCTTAAAATAATACTTTGCGTTTGTTTTAAAATTCTTTATTTATGTTTTGCTTGCTTTGTTTTTTTCTTTTTATAACTTTTTCTATAATTTGTAACAAATCTTCCCAGGGTTTAAAATCATGTTTGGATCAAAAACTCCTTTAATTCCTTCCATAACTCGCATCTGTACCGGTCCTAAAGATTCTGCAAGATAATCCATCTTACCATGTCCGATACCATGCTCTCCTGAAATCATTCCTCCAAACTCAGTTGCCTTTGCATAAACCTTATCCATAAATACGGCAACCTGTTTCTTAAATTCTTCCTCTTCCATATCATTGCTGCATGTATAAATATGTAAGTTTCCATCTCCGGCATGACCAAAACTCTTCACTGTAAAATCAGACTCTGATTCCAAAGATTTTGTATAAGTTAAGAATTCTGCAATCTTATTTGTAGGAACAACCACATCACACTCATCCAATAAGTCTGTGCCATCTTCAATCGCCTCTAATAAAGCACTACGGACAGCCCATGCATCTCTCTTAAGCGCCGGCGTGTCTGCCACAAGTACGTCAATTGCTCCTGCCCCAAGAACAACCTCAGATGCTTCCTCGATGATATCCTCCAATTGCTCTTCTGAATTTCCATCAAAAGTTGCAAGAAGGTAAGCTCCGATCTGAGTTCCTTCTAATTCTTTTGGATAAACCTGTTTTCCCAGGAATTTCTCTGTATCCATCACAACTTCTTTTTCCATAAATTCCAGAGCCTGTGGTTCCAAGTGATGTAAGAAGAACTGAGGTACGGTTGCAATACAATCTTCCAGATTCTCATAAGGAATAATCAAGCTAATGATAGATTTTGGCGCCGGAATTACTTTCAGAGTTAATTCTGTAATAATTCCAAGGGTTCCCTCAGAACCGATCATCAAGTTTAACAAGCTATATCCGGAGCTAGTCTTTGATACCGTAGCACCTAAATTTACAATCTCACCAGTCGGAAGTACGACTGTCATCGCACGGACATAATCTCTGGTACATCCATATTTTACAGCTCTCATTCCACCGGCATTGGTTGCCACGTTTCCACCGACTGTTGCAAATTTTTCTCCCGGATCCGGCGGATATAAAAGTCCCTGTTTCTCTGCATCCTGTGCAAGATCATTTAACAGCACTCCAGACTGAATTTTTACTACGAAGTTTTCTTTGTCATATCCAAGAATCTTATTCATCTTTGTCAGAGAAATCATGACACCGCCTCCGATGCTGACTGCTCCTCCAACCAAGCCGGTCCTTGCTCCACTTGGCGTTACCGGAACCTTATTCTCATTACAAAGCTTTACGATTGCCGCAACTTCCTCGGTACTTGTTGCTTCGATCAAGACTTCCGGTCTTGCCTTTCCATAAATTGCCATCTCGTCATGGGTAAAATCATCATTGATTTCGTCTCCCACCAGGACACGTTTTGGAGCGATCTCTTTAAACTGTTCGATCATCTCCGGTGTTACCTTGTTATACTGATATTCACTCATCTATCTTCCTCCTTAAATTGAATCGTTATTATTTTGCCCGGACAATTACGGAAACACCATCCGGAATTACCGTAATTGGACTATCCTTTTTCTTAGAAACTGATCTGCCATCCTAATTGCCTCATCTATATTATCGGCATAATACATCTGCATATCTTCTACCATCTGTTTGGGCGCCTCTGTCACAAGAATCGCTTTATATTTTAGAAGAATTCGGCACAGAATCTGTGCTTCCCATTGATCCGGAATAGTCTCATCTCTCGGAGTGTCCAGGAATTTTGGCTGTCTCGGCCGCATAAACCATATCCTTATGAATCAGATTACCGTCTAACACGTCGCTTCTGGCATATTCACTATTGATAAATTCAGAACAATAGTTTGCCATAACTGTCACAGCGCTGGAGAGTCCTGGAAGGACACTCTTTCTTCCTCCAGAAAATCCTGCAAAGAAATGCGGTTCGATGAATCCTTCTGCAATCAGGATTGTCAGTTCTGCATCCGGATTTCCTGCTTTGATCTCATCCACCACTGCCGGCAAAATTATTTTGCTTGAAACTGGTCTTGTATGATCACTGGCAACCATTACAATATTTTTCTTTCCCAAATGGTAGTTTTACCTCTGCCATATACTTCCCCTTTCTCTTCTATATAAATTTCACACCAAAATAGCAAACAACACCGTAGATCACTACAAATAATACGAAATATTTGATAACTTTTGTAAGAATCTGACTTTCTTTCCCTACTGTTGCTGTTGCTGCCGTTGCAACTGCGATACTCTGTGGAGATATAATTTTTCCTGCAGTACTTCCTACTGTATTAGCAGCAACCAGCCACATCTGATTGATCTGAAGCTCTGCCCCCGTACTTGCCTGTAATTTAGAAAACAATACGCTGCTCGAGGTGGAACTTCCGGTAACAAAGGTTCCGATGGATCCGATCAATGGCGCTACCAACGGATAGAAAGTTCCTGTAACTCTTACAATAAAATCTGCAATAGATTGTGTCATGCCGCTGTATCCCATAATCTTTGCCGTTGCCAAAACTGCCATAATTGTAATGATGGTTTTTAACATTTGAACTACCGTATCACCAAGAACTTTAAAAATCTCTCCGACCGGACATTTCTGAATCAATCCGCCGATAAATGCCGCAATCAAGATTAAGATTCCCGGTGTTGCAACCCAGGTAAAAGTATAAGGTACCGCTCCTGCCCCTGTATAAATCATCACATCTGACTTAATTGCTGCCAGAGGATCATGAATCGCCGGTACCAAGGTTGATGTAATCAGAAGGAAAATTAGAACGAGGATAAACGGACTCCATGCCACAAGGGCATCCTTCACTGTCATCTTCTCTCCGTCATCTTCTATCTCTATATCGAACTTTGAAAACTTTCCTTTAAAAATAACCTTTGCCAATATAATTGTCACTGCCATGCAGCATACAGAACCGATCACCGCCGGAAGTTCAGCTCCGATAAAACGGGCTGTCAGATACTGTGGAATTACAAAAGAAACACCTGACATCAATGTAATAAATATAATATCTTTGTAATCAGAAAATCCTTTTGCCCCCTCATGCCTTCCAACCATAAATACGACTAAAAACGGAGCTACAATCACCATCACTGCCAGTTGCAGTACTACATAGGACGCCGTCATATGTGGACTCATCCCCGTAACATTTGCTGCCGTGACTGTCGGAATTCCAATGGATCCGAAAGCAACCGGAGTCGTGTTAGCTACCAGACAGACCGTTGCCGCAAAGATCGGTTCAAATCCAAGTCCAACAAGAATTCCTGCCGGAATTGCCACCGCTGTTCCGAATCCCGCCATACCTTCCATAAAGCCTCCGAACCCCCATGCGATAATTAACACCAGAATTCTTTTATCCATAGAAACAGAAGTCAGCATCTTTTTAATTAGTTCCATATTCTTTGTATGTACAACTAAATTGTAAGTAAACACTGCTGCAACGATGACCAGACAAATCGGCCAGATTGCCATTGCAAATCCTTCCAGTCCTCCAGTTATTACATCAATAATTTTCTGTTTCCACAAAAACAGAGCCTCCGCTACTGTAATCAGAAGCGCAATCGGACATGCTACATGCCCTGACATCTTTAACCCGCTTAACGCAATAATCAAAAAGATAATTGGAAGCATTGCTAAAATAAATTGAACGAACATTATGAGTCTCTCTCCTTTCTGCTCAAACGGTGAATGGTTATAAAGCGCCCGCTTATCAAAATCTCTTTCTAAACCAAGTTCCTGCAAGCTCCTTTGTTTTACGTATACGCGAATTTGTATGGTTGGTCCTACCATTTCCTTGTATCTATATGGTAGGACCAATTTTTAAAAAAGTCAAGTATTTTTTTTATTTCTAACTTATATGCAATTTACTCAAATTATTTTTTTGTGCATATTGCACAATATTTTTCACATTGATTTATCTTGTATATTGTATTCTCTGTTGAAATTGGCTTAAAACCGTGGCTTTGAAAAAAAGCTATGAATATTTTTGAGAAAAATTCATCAATTTTTACAAAAGTAAAATTTTCATCTGATTCTTTGTTGTATGGTTTCCTTTCCACCTCGCTTCGCTCGTTGGCTGGCTCTGTATAAGGATAAAAAGAAACTCCCCAAAAAGAGTATGAATTCTCTTTTTGGGGAGTTTCTTTTTATCCTTGCATGGCTTGTATTTTAACCAAAATATCTCTTTAACAGACCTTCGAAAGCTTTTCCGTGACGAGCTTCGTCTCTTGCCATCTCATGTACTGTATCATGGATTGCGTCTAAGTTTGCTGCTTTTGCTCTCTTTGCGAGATCAAATTTTCCTGCAGTTGCTCCGTTTTCTGCATCTACACGCATTTCCAAATTTTTCTTTGTGCTGTCTGTTACAACCTCACCAAGAAGTTCTGCAAACTTTGCAGCATGTTCTGCTTCTTCGTATGCTGCCTTTTCCCAGTATAATCCGATTTCCGGATATCCTTCTCTATGTGCTACTCTTGCCATTGCAAGATACATTCCTACTTCAGAGCACTCTCCTTCGAAGTTTGCTCTTAAGTCAGCTAAAATATCTTCGCTTACTCCCTGTGCTACTCCTACTACGTGCTCAGCAGCCCATTCTCTTTCTCCTGTCTGCTCTTTGAATTTATCTGCACCTACTCCACATGTAGGACATTTCTCTGGTGGCTGTTCTCCTTCATGAACGTATCCGCATACTGTACAAACCCATTTTTTCATAATCTATTCTCCTTTACTTATTTTGTTGTATATAGTCTCTGTGACTATATATTCCTCTTACACTCTATAACAAAATCAGTAACTATTACTGTTTTGTTCTTGTATGTCTTTATACTAACATTCCCGTTTTCCTTTGTCAATCTTTTTTTAAACAATTTTTGCAAATGCCTTTAAAATAAATGACGCTTTGGTTGATCTGTCCGGAAAAATTTTCACCGGCGATATCTCTGACCTTTTGATCGATTGATTCCATATCCATGTCAATAATCTCACCACACTCCTGGCATATAAAATGATAATGCGGATCAACATTTCCATCATATCGGTCAGCTCCACCTTCATAGGTCAGCTTCAAAATCTCTCCCCTGTCGCTCAACAGTGAAAGGTTTCTATATACCGTTCCAAGACTTATATTAGGAAACTCTTTCTTTATATTCATATATATAGTGTCGGCATTCGGATGGTCTTTGCGAGTCATTAAAAAGGTAACAATGGCTTCTCGTTGTTTACTTCGTTTTATTGTTGGCTGCATAAACTCTCCTTTCGCTTTATCATAACAATAATAATTACTATTTTAGCTTATCGGATTCTGTTTATTCTGTCAATAGCTATACCACTGTTTCCTGTGGAAATATATAACTTTTTTCACGCCAAGGAGACGGTACCGCTATAGCACCGTCTAATCCTCTGGTTTCAACTTAAGAGGTTTCTATGATTTATCTATAAAATATACCTCTAAGACATTCATGATGTCTCAGTGTGTATAGATTATCAACTTTGAAATACCTTATGTGGATTTAAAATGTTCTTCGGATCAAATGCGTGTTTGACTCCGTTCATTAATGCGATGGTCTCCGGGTCCAGAGATTCTTTCAGATATGGCTTCTTCGCATATCCAATTCCATGTTCTCCAGATACCTGTCCTCCGAGCTCTTTTGCCTTTTGATAAATCTTATCCATAGCAAGACCCATACGCTTTTCGAATTCTTCCTGACTTAAATCATCTCGCAAAATATAAGAATGCAGGTTTCCATCTCCGGCATGGCCAAAACTCTTAATACGAATATCCACTTCATTATGAAGGTTATGAAGGTAATCCACCATCTCATTTACTTTGTTTCTCGGTACAACCATATCTACTTCATCCATATAGGTTGTAGATCCTTTGATTGCCTCGAGGAATGCTCCTCTGGCTTTCCAGATAGAATCTTCTCTTTCTTCGGTATCGGAAATCAGAACATCAATGGCTCCCTGTTCCAGACACAATTTTGCTACTCTATCATACTGCTGCTCGATTTCCTCTGTGGAATTTCCATCAAATTTTAGCAAAAGATATGCATCCGACTGAGAATCCGGGAATTTCTTTCCAAGATACTCCTCTGCATCAATAATAACCTCCCTCTGCATAAATTCAACGGCAGTCGGAATTGCTTTTGATTTAATAATAAGAGGCACGGTGTCAATCGCCTGCTTTAATGAAGGGAATGGTATCAACAAACTAATTGCCTTTTTCGGCAGAGGGAGCAATTTTAAGGTTGCTTTTGTAATAAAGCCTAAGGTTCCTTCGGAACCAATCATCAAGTCTTTCAGAGAATATCCGGAACTGTTCTTTACAACTTTTCCGCCAAATTCTACAATGTTTCCATTTGGAAGTACAACTTCCAGTCCACGCACATAATCTCTTGTCACACCATATTTTACTGCACGCATTCCTCCGGCATTGGTACTGATATTTCCACCAATGGTAGCTGATTTTTCTCCTGGATCCGGAGGATAGAAGAAATCATGTTCTTCTACATAAGCAGACAGTTCCATCAGAAGAACTCCCGGCTCTACTGTAATTGTAAGATTTTCTTCATCCAGTTCTAAAATGTGATTCATTAAACTGGAATCTACCATAATTCCATGTTCCATTGCCACAGAGGAACCAACGAGTCCGGTTCCGGCACCTCTCGGGGTCACAGGGATATTCTTTTCATAAGCATATGCCATAATCTTTGAAATTTCATCTGCGGATACTGCTTTTACCACAACATCCGGGTAACTGTTGGTTCCACTTAATTCATCATGGCTATACTCTTCGTTAATATTTTCTCCATATAAAATTCTTTCCGGGTCTTTAATTATTCCTTCAATGGCTTTCAAATCTGCCGTATCAAATTTCTTATAACTCATCGCTTATGCCCCCTTTGCCGCTTTGATTTTTTCGATCAGCTTCGGTATGATATCGTAAAGATCTCCCACCAGACAATAGTGTGCCGTCTCAAAAATTGCTGCTTTTTCATCAGAATTAATTGCTACAATGCAATCAGAATTGTTCATTCCAGCCACAAACTGAATTGCTCCTGCAACGCCGCAGGTAATAATTAATTTTGGACGTACTGTTCTTCCACTTAATCCAACCTGACATTTAGCATCTAACCATCCTGCCTCAGCTAAAGGTCTTGTACATGCTACCTGTCCGTCTAATAATTCGGCAAGTTCACGAATCATTGCAAGATCCTCTTCTTTTTTCACGCCTCTTCCGGCAACAACCAGAACATCTGCGGATTCAATAAACTTCTCCGGTTCTTTCTTCACAATATCCAATACTTCTACTCTGGCTTTTAACTGCGCTTCATCAATGGCACACGGAATTACCTCACCATGCGTCTCCTCGGTGCGCTCTGCCGCATCCATTACCTTATAGCGAACCGTTGCCATCTGAGGACGGTTATTCGGAGTCAGGATATGCGCCATAATATTTCCTCCGAAAGCCGGACGAATCTGAGACAGGTCTGTATTTTCATCCATATCAAGAATGGTACAGTCCGCTGTCAGTCCGGTTTTCAGTCTTGCGGCAACTCTCGGCGCCAACTGTCTTCCCACGGTAGTCGCTCCGGTAAGAATCGCTGAAGGTTGATGCTTCTTGATGAAATCTTCGAAAACAGCAGTATAAGGCTCTATTTTAAAGCGATCCAACTGTGCATAATCGTACACAAATACCTTATCCACACCGTAGTGGAGCAGTTCCTCTGCCTTATCTTCAATCTGACTTCCCATAAACAGAGCGTATACCGGATGTTTGATCTTATCTGCAAGTTCTTTCGCCTTTCCGATCAATTCATATGTAACCGGATGAATGTTACCGTCAATATGATCTACATATACAACAATTCCATTCCATTGACTCTTATCAATCTCTGCTTTTTTCTCATCTTCTACATATTCAACGGCCCCTTTCGGACCTTTTTTCACGCACAGTCTGCACATTTTACAGGCCGCGTTAATGGAAATTTTCCCGTCCTTTTCTTCCATTGCTCCAAATGGACAGATATCAACTAATTCCTGTGGATTGTCTATTTTTTCCTGATGAATTACTAATCTTGGCATCTCATTTTCCCCCTTTAGATAAATTTCATATCTGCAATCATATGGAATAATTTACCGGCAGTTTCCTCTCCGTCTCCGTTCCATACCTCACGGTGATCATTGGTCTCTGGAGGGAAAATACGTTTCACCTGTGTTGGAGAACCATTTAAACCATAGTGTGTCTCATCCTTATCTTCCATATCGTCCAGAGAATAAACTTCAATTTCCCGGTCTGCGGTATCCATTTTCTTTACATAAGACGGAAGTCTAGGCTGGAAAATATCTTTATCCACAGATAAGAGACAAGGATAAGATACTTTTGCAACTTCCAGCTCATCCGGCAGGTCCATCTCGATTGTAATTGACTGACCACCTACTTCTGTAATCTTTTTGACATTTGACACACTCGGAATATCAAGCCATTCTGATACTTCAGAACCTACTTGTGCCGTATCTCCGTCTGTTGTCTGTTTTCCGCAGAGAATCAGGTCGAAATCTCCCATCTTTTTAATTCCCTGTGCCAGTGTATAGCTGGTTGCCAGTACATCGGCTCCTCCGAATCTTCGGTCAGACAACAGGGCTCCTCTGTCTGCTCCCATGGCAAACGCTTCTTTGATCACGGCAGTTGCCTGAGGCGGTCCCATACTGATGACGCTGATGGTTCCTCCTGTCTGCTCTCTGATCCGAAGCGCAGTCTCTAACGCATAAAGATCATATGGATTCATTTTGGAATCGGCCCCGTTTCTCAACAGTACACCGGTTACCGGATCAACTTCCACCTTATTGGAAGCCGGTACCTGTTTGATACACACTAAAATATCCATGATTCTTCCTCCTAAATTTAGATTTTTTCCTTTGACACTCTCCGATATCTTAATTGGTAGTACCAATTTGTTCCTAAAAAATTTTGGATGCTTTCACATCCTTTGTTTTATTGGTAGTACCAATTTATGTTTTAATTATAGCACATAAGGCAATTTTGTCTAGTATTTTCTTTAATTTCCTTTATTTTTATGAGAATTGCACAATTTACCTTCAAAAAATCATGCAATTCTCACAGCACTTTTTGAAGGATCTTATCAATCATATCGAAATGATCTATCATTGCCTTTTGTCCGTTTATGACATCTCTCTTTAACAGACACTCTACCATCTGCTTATGTGTCTCTTGCAGCATTCCTTTTCGTTTTTCCGTCCTTAAAATCTCACGGCGCATATCGGAAATAAAAATATCCATCACTTCTGACAGTGCATTCAAAATGTCCAAAATCAACACGTTTCCGGATGCTTTTGCAATGGCATAATGGATCCTTTTATCCAACATTGTTTTTTCTTCGTCATCATTGCTCAGATCCAATCGCTTTACATATTCCTGCATTTTCAGAATCTCACTGCTGTCTGCCTTTTGGACTGCCAGAGCATATGCCTGAATCTCAAGCCCTCTTCTCACCTGGTTGATCTGGTCATAATCCAGTTCATTCAGCATAAACATCATAGAGAGCGTATCTACAAGATATCCTTCAAAGTTTGACGAAATGTAATTGCCTGCTCCCTGTCTGCTGGAAACTACACCAGAAACTGTCAGAATCTTCAATGCTTCCCTGACAGAATTTCTGCTGACTCCCAGTTTCTCTGCGATTTCACGTTCCGGCGGGAGGGTCTGTCCCAAAACAAGCTCCTGATCCATAATCATTTCACGAATGCGATGCATTACGACCTCATAGGCTTTTTTTGATTTCTCTACTCTCTGTTTTGTTTCCATATTTATCATATACTCCTAATTATTACACACATTTTGATGGTACAATCTCATTTTCTGATTATATAACAAACACAGTTTTTTTGTAAACCCCTTGCAATCTCAGCCAGACAGGTGTAGTATATAGGAATAGAAGATATAGTTTTCAAAACTACATTACACTTTTTGTAAAACCATTTGACTGGAGGTTATTATATGCAGAAAAAATTAAAAGATCCCGGCAGCGCCATTACACATTTTATTGGAATGATTCTGGCAGCCATTGTTTCGATTCCCCTTATTATAAAAAGTATTTTATCCGGAGATTACGTGAGAATTATCTCTCTTATTATATTTACCCTGAGTATGATCGGGCTTTATGGTGCCAGCACTGCTTATCATTCCTTTAATATTTCTCCGAGAATCAATAAACTTCTCAAAAAGTTAGACCATGCAATGATTTTCATATTAATTGCAGGTTCTTACACACCAATCTGCACCATTGTTCTGGGCGGCACCTTAGGCTATGGACTGCTGACGGTGATTTGGATTATCGCCATTCTTGGCATCGCTTTTAAAATGTTTTGGGTAACCTGTCCAAAATGGGTTTCCTCTGTTATGTATATTGCCATGGGCTGGCTTTGCATCGTTGCCATCGCACCGATTATCCACAGTCTTTCTCATACATCGTTTGGCTGGCTTCTTGCCGGCGGCATTATTTATACTGTGGGCGGCATTATTTATGCATTGAAAATTCCATGGTTCGAACATCATTGGAAAAACTTCGGTCTTCACGAAATTTTTCATTTATTTGTTATGGGCGGAAGCCTCTGTCATATGATCTTAATGTTTCAGATATAATCGCCCTGCTTCTTATTTTAAATTTTGCTTCTGCTGGTATTCCTCAATCAGCAGAAGTTTTTCTTTTTTCGTCAGCCGCTTGATTCTGGCTTCTCTGCTCATGGCTTTTTCTTTGGAATCAAATGCCTCCAGATACACAAGTTCCACCGGTCTTCGTGCTCTTGTATATTTCGCCCCTTTTCCTTCATTGTGCATTCGGATGCGGCGATCTATATTATTCGTCCATCCGGTATAAAGACTCCCGTCTCTGCATTTCACTATATATGTGACATTTTCCATATTTTTCATTACCTCTATTACAACAAAACCGCCAGATTCCCTGGCGGTCAAATGTTTTTCTTCTATATGATATCCACGGATTTTATGAACCCCGGGTATCATTTTATTCTAAATATTTTGAAGGGTCAACACTCTTCTTGTCTTTTTCCATCTGAAAATAAAGGTTGGTTCCTTCGAGAGTATAGTAATCTGTCGGTGCGCTGACCTGACCGATGACCTGTCCTTTTTCTACAATTTCTCCCTCTTTCACTGAAATCTTCTTCATCTGACCGTAAAGTGCCTTGTATCCACTTCCCAGATCTAATAAAACAGTCTGTCCATATTCTGCAGATTCCTTGATTTCCTGTACCTTTGCCTGTTTCACTGCTTTTACTGAAGCTCCTTCTTTTGCTTCAATAAGAATTCCCTTGTTAATCCTATACTGATCAAGAGATTCAAAATACACTGTAGATTCTACACTGTAAGGCAGCAATATGTTTCCCTGAAGCGGCCAGATCAGCTTCGATGTACCATCGTAGCTCACACTCTGGTTCATTGTGCTTTCTGTCTCTTCTGTTGTTTCTGCCTCCTGTGTACTTTCTTCTGTTGTCGTTTCTGTCTGTGTAGTTCCCTGTGTAGCGCTGTTATTTACTCCTACAGATTTCTGTTCCAGATCAACTTCCTGCTTTGCGATCTCCCGTTTCTGCCGAAACTGAATACTATAATACGCCATAATCCCGAGAAACAATACAAATCCGACAATCATCACCCCATAATATTTTCTCAGTGGAAAGGGGTTCTCCCTGTTATTTCTTCTCATTTTCATCACCTCAAGGTTAGTTTTGCCCATTTCCCTGAGTTTATTCATGCAGTTTCTTAATTTTAATTCCACTGTAAAAATATTTCAAAATCGATGAATATGATTTTCCTTTTTTCGCCATCTGACATGCTCCATACTGACTCATGCCAAGTCCATTCCCTTTTCCCAGACATACGATTCGAATTTTTCCTTCATAAGATTCTAAATAGAAATTATTCGATGCCAGATGAAACCATTCCGCCCAGGATTCTCCCGATACTACCACCGAATCCGCCTGTACCTGTTTTACATACCCGTTTTTTGTCATCCGCCGGATTTTCAAATTCTTTTTCAACCGTTCTTCTTTTAAGTCAATATTTTTATTCTTTTTTACTGTTCGTACAATCTCTGCATACGTGACAATTTTCACTGACATATAATCTTGTGCCTCCACATCGTACAGACTTTCCTTTTCTTTCAAATATGGAATTTTAGTACCAAACCATTCTTCTCCGCCAAGTGTTGTCCCCACACTGATTCCGTGAAAATATGGCTCAATATAATCATTTTTATAAACCATAACTTTCCCCAGAGTATCACTGACTGCACGTCTGCGCTTCTGATCTACGCGAACATATTTTTTATTTCCCAGTGCCTCCCGCAGTTCCTGATCTGTCTGCTTTTTATATGGAAGTTTGTTTTCATTTATTTTTTTTGATGTTCCCATCCTTCGTACCAGATCTGTCCGAAGAATGACTGCCTGCGCCTTTAAAGCTTCTTCCTCATAATTCATTGAAATCTGACCGGGGAGAATCCACAAAAGAAATTGTTCCAGATCAATCTCTTTTTGGTCTGATATAATCTTATATCCGCTGTCATAGCGATCAAGATTCGTTTCTGACTTTTCATTTCCTTTTGTCATAAAAACCGTTGTCAGGTATGGAATTGTTACAAATAAAAATAATAAAAAGAAAACGTATGACATTTTGCCCCTCATGATCATCCCCCTTTTGTCCGTCTTACTATTTTATGATACAATAAAAGAAAATATGAAGGAGATTTAAAATTTATGAAAACCTATCCTTTTACAATTCAATCCAGCCGTGGTCTGCACGCACGTCCTTGTGCCAGCATTGCTGCCACAGCTAAGCAATTTGATGCTTCGATTTCTCTGGAGGCAAACGGACAGGAAATTGACGCTTCCAATCCTATCGCCCTTATGTCTGCCGGAATTTCCTGTGGCGATGATATTATTTTGCGTATTTCAGGCAAAAATGAAGATGAAGCATTAAAAGCAATCAAGGAAATTATCAACAATGAACTTTTACAAGATTAGCTGTCTGCTTTTGCCAATTTATGCTATAATTTAAATGACTGTTTGGAACAGATGCGAATGCACAGACAGTGTATCAAGACTCGAAAGGGGATACAAAACTTTTATGAATACACATCAATTAACTCTGCTCACTGATCTCTATGAATTAACAATGATGCAGGGATATTTTAAGACTGGAAACGATGAAACTGTAGTTTTCGATGTATTCTATCGAGAGAACCCTTCCGGCAGCGGCTATGCCATTACCTGTGGACTGGATCAAGTGATTGAATATATTAAGAATTTGTCTTTTTCATATGACGACATTGATTATCTACGAAACCTGAATCTTTTTGACGAAGATTTTCTTGAATACCTTGCCGGCTATCATTTTACCGGTGATATTTATGCCATTCCGGAAGGTACTGTCGTCTTTCCGATGGAACCATTGATCAAAGTGATTGCTCCAATGATGGAGGCTCAGCTGATTGAAACTGCAATTCTAAATATCGTAAATCATCAAAGTCTGATTGCTACCAAAGCTTCCCGTGTGGTTTATGCCGCCGGTGGACAAGGTGTTATGGAATTCGGACTGCGCCGTGCTCAGGGACCGGATGCCGGTACTTACGGAGCCCGGGCTGCTGTGATCGGGGGATGTGACGGCACATCCAATGTACTCGCCGGGAAATGTTTTGATATTCCGGTTCTTGGAACTCATGCTCATAGTTGGATCATGAGTTTTGATGATGAGTATACTGCTTTTCTCAACTATGCCCGATTGTATCCGGATGCCTGCACACTACTGGTGGACACTTACGATACACTTCGTTGTGGAGTTCCAAATGCCATTCGCGTCTTTGAGAAGCTGCGCAGTGAGAATCAGATGCCTACCAGATACGGCATTCGCCTGGACAGCGGCGATCTTGCATATCTGACAAAAAAAGCCCGTCAGATGTTAGATGATGCCGGATTTGAAGATGCTGTCATTGCAGCCTCCGGTGATCTGGATGAAAATCTTATTGCCAGCTTAAAACTGCAGGGAGCACCAATCACTTCCTGGGGTGTCGGAACAAAACTGATCACTTCCTCCGACTGCCCTGCCTTTGGAGGTGTATACAAGCTTGCAGCATCCAAACATAAGGACGATGACCACTTTACTGCCAAAATCAAGATTTCGGAGAACCCTGTGAAGATAACCAATCCGGGAGATAAAACCGTTTTTCGAATCTATGATAAAGCTGCCGGGAAAATACGCGGAGACTTAATTTGTCTTTCCGGAGAATCCTATGATGAGTCAGAAGATCTTACAATTTTTGATCCTCTTGCCACATGGAAGAAATCAACACTTTATGGAAATACTTATACTATGCGTGAACTTCTTGTTCCAATTTTCCAAAAAGGACAGTGTATTTACCAGAGCCCTTCCGTTCTGGAAATTCGTGACTACTGTCAAAAAGAACTTAACACATTATGGGATGAAAGCAGACGGCTCGTCAATCCTCAGGAGGTATATGTGGATCTCTCCGTTCCCCTTTACCAACTGAAACATCAATTATTAGAGAGTGTCTAAAGCACTCCAAATCAAAATCATAAAAACTAAAGAAGGGAGACCCCCCATGATTCGTTTTTTTGCGGATATTGTTTATTTATTCTTTTTTTTAACCCTGACTGCTCCATTATATCCATTATTTGAGCACTGGAACAAAACCGGACGTGCCCACAAGCGTTCTGCTATGGCACAGCGTATGGTTATGAACGCTTTCCGTACCTGCCTGCGTTTTGCCGGAACCAAACTTATTGTAGACGGAAAGGAAAATATTCCAACGGATACTGCTGTTTTATATGTAGGCAACCATAGCAGCTATTATGATATTTTATGCGGATATTCCGCAACGCCTTCCGGAACCGGATTCTTTGCAAAAAAGGAAATGGAAAAGATACCTTGTCTGAGCCACTGGATGCGATTTATTAATTGTCTTTTCCTTGACCGTCATAATATCAAAGAAGGCTTAAAGACTATGACAGAAGGAACTAACTACCTGAAAAATGGATTCTCCATGACTATTTTCCCGGAGGGAACAAGAAGTCAGGATGAAGATCCTCACGCTTTCAAAGAAGGCAGTCTCCGACCTGCTCTGAAAGCCAATGTTCCGGTAGTTCCAATGGCAATCTCAGGTACGGCAGATATTTTGGAAAACAATCGTCGTTTTCAGGTAAAACCAACGGTTGTGCATATTACTTTTGGACAGCCAATCTACCCTGATCGACTGCCACGGTCTGAGCAGAAACGTCTTGGAGCCTCAATTCGTGAAGAAATTATCGAAATGCGAAAAAAACATAAGACAACCTAGGCAAAAGATGATATAATAAATGAGATATTCAAGTGTAACAGGAGGAGAAGAACATGAATATATGGGTGATTATATTAATCATTGGAATCATTGCAGCTATTATTCTCGGTGTTCTTTACTTTGTCGGCAAAAAGATGCAGGACAAACAGGAAGCTCAGCGGGCACAGTTAGACGAGATGGCACAGACCGTCAGTATGCTGGTTATAGATAAGAAGCGGATGAAGATCATGGACGCAGGCTTTCCGAAGATGGTTACAGAGAACATTCCAAAGCGCGCAAAGTTATCCAAAGTACCGGTTGTCAAAGTAAAAATCGGACCAAAGATTACACCACTGCTGTGTGACGAAGCAATCTTTGATGATGTTCCTGTAAAAGCAGAGATCAAAGCTGTAGTCAGCGGAATCTACATCACAAGCATTAAGAACCTTCGTAATGTAGCACCGCCGGAACCGGAAAAACGCGGAATTCGCGCAAAACTTACCAAAAAAAGCGCACAGTATATGCGCCGACAAAAATAATCTAAAAATCGGCATAGGAAAAGTATTTATCTTTTCCTATGCCGATCTTTTTCTATCTAAGCAAATAGCATGCTTTCTCATAATCATCTTTATGTACATAAATGATATATTGAGTTTCTAATTTCCCACGCCTTGCTCCAAAATCTGCTCCCCACTGGTTTCCTGAAATCCACTGACCTGACATCCTGTTACTGACAAGCTTAATCTTATACGGAATCTGATTGTCTGACAAGATTCCCCTAACCCTTGCCTGCTGTTCTATATCAGTGGTAATTAATAGTTTCTCCTGATTCCAAAATGCAATCATGATCAAACACCTCCTCTTGATATTGAAACCTTATTGTTTCTGATTTTATTATATACTTCACAAGAGAAAAAGTCATTTAATATCTGATATTACTTTACAAAAAACACAACTGCAAAAACTTCATTTACATAAGACATAGATCTCACTTCTACAAACAAACGACTCTTGAACAATATTCTAATGGCTCATCGTCATGACTAACCATAAGAATTGTCTTATTTTCCTTCTGCAATTCTTTCAGAAGTCTCATGACAATTTCTTTATTTTTCCGGTCTAAACTGCCTGTCGGTTCATCCGCTAAAATTATATCACTGTCATAGAGCATAATTCGAGCTACTGCGATCCTTTGCTGTTCCCCGCCGGATAATTCATAAATTTTTTGTTTCAAAACTTCCTCTTCAAAGCCTACCCGTCTTAGCGCTTCTATCATCTTTTGCCTTTTCTCTGATTTATTTCCCGGAGACTGTACTATATTTAGATTCTCATATACGGAAACATCATCAATTAATGCAAAATTTTGAAACAGATATCCTATTTTTATGTTAAAAGTCTTGGATAATTTCCGATAATCTTTAGAACTGACTCGATGACCATTCAGCCAAATTTCCCCCTCACAGGTTTCCAACAGACCTATGATATTTAAAAGTGTGCTTTTCCCTTTTCCACTCTCCCCTTGAATACCGACAAATTCTCCTCTCTCCACCGATAAATTGAAATTCTTTAAAACGATCTTTTTTCCGTAAGACTTCTCTATATTTTTTAACTCAATATACGACATACCTTATTCACCTTTCAGTATCAAAACTGCCTTTCTGCAAAAATATTTCCAAATTGCCAGACTACAAAAAACAATCTCAAAAAGAACGAAACATAAAAATTCTTTTTCAATCATCAAAGCTGACAGCAGTGTAATGACTTCATTAAAACATAGAAATTTTAATATTGCTTTCTTAGGTATTCTGTGGTACAAAGCATAAACTCCAAATTCTTTTTTGCGAAACTCCAGATAAATTACAGTAATGGTTACAATACACAAAATATAGGAAGATATATTCATAATCACAAAAAATATTGCTTCTAACGTCCGACTCTGTTCATTGTAAACGGAAACATCATTGTCACTCTTCAATGTACGCAAATATAAGGTTGATTGATCAATTTTTTCCTGTTCTATTGCTTCATTCAATACCGATGCACCTTTCGAGGAATATAAAATTTCTCCCGTTGGCAACCACAACTGTTTCTTTACTTTATGTGCATAAATGATCGGATCTATTGCATAGCATCCCGGAGATAACATGTCCTGATATACTTGCCGGTCTTTTATAAAATAAATATCCGTCTTTTCCATCCCAAGCTCTTTTAATATACGCTCTTGATCTTTCTCGTATTTTTGCGGAATCAGAAGAACAGCTTTGCCGGTAAAATCTTTTGGTTTTAATCGTTTATTGTTTTTGTCTACAACCTTCACCTTTTCTAAAACGTTATAAGATATTTTCATATAGTTATCAATAAAATCTGTCCTCTGCGTTTTTGATACATCTGTCGTTTGATATAAAGTCTCAGTTGATGTATAATTATACACATCCTGATCCGGCAGGCTTTCTATTATTTCGTTGAGCCTTTTCTGTACTTTTTCACTGGGAGATACAGAAGTATTCAAAATGCTCAAATTCCATTGATTTTGCTGTCTGGCACTTTCGATCACTCGCTTCGTGTGATTTATCTGGTCTATTAGATTCGAGCTATTGATCATTACACTTACAGTAATTACGATTTTCACTAACAAGGTTAAATAAAAATGTACTTCATAATTTTTCTTATTTTTTACCGCATTTATAACATCAATATTATGAATAAAAACAGAACCCACAATCAATGCCAATCCATAGACAACCGACAAAAATATGCTGATATAAATACATAGTCTCAAATAAGTCAAAATCATGGATTGATCCATTTTTAGTATATAGATACTAAACAATGCCATAAGAATAATCGCCGGTATGATCGTATGATAAAAGATCATTTTAAAAATTCTTATTGAAATACGTACGTTATTCCATCCGTTTAATTTTAGAATCCCGATTTCTTTTGATCGGTGTACATAATAAGAAGCAATACAAAAAATTGCCAATAAAAAGATCTGCACAAAAAACTGTGCGTTCAGGGTATTAAATATCATTACTGCTCCAAAAGGAGTCGACGTTGTTACATCTGTTTCAACTTGAAATTTTTCTTCTTTCAGAAGTTTTTTTAATTTTGCAATTTTCTTTTGACTGGATTCAACTGCCGAAAAAAACTGTACTTTTTGGTTTTTCTTTTGATCTGACCTCTGATAAATGATTTTCTCTTTCGGAAATACACTCGGCCTTCTTCCCTCTTTAAAATCTTTTCTCGGATTCAAAACGGTAATTGTCATTTTGGTATGACCCAAACTGATATTTTGAAACTCTTTTAACTGAATTGTTACGTCACTCTTTTGGGCTAGTTTTTCCAGCTGCGTATTTGTAATATATTCTGATAATTGAAAAGTATATTCATTTTCCGTTCTCTTTATCGTATCTTTTTTATCTGCAAGATAGAAGAAAAATAAAACCGAAAACAAGGCTACAAAGATTCCAATTAAATGAAATAATCTCTTCATGATTCTCCTCTTTATCAACAAAGTTATAATATCACAAATAAAATTATCAAATTCGTTTCGTGATATTATAACCTTTTTTACATTCCTATAGCTATTATAATTATTTTACAGTTTGAAATCCTTTGTATCCCGCTTTTTCTGTAACTAGAGGCTTTACGTGTGTTGCTTTAATCGTTGTCCTAATCTGACCATCTGCTCCAACCGCAGATGTTGTTCCTGTTTTCGAATTTTGTTCTCCCTTATCATTCCTAGCCCAAACAGTCACTTTATATCGAATAGAGTCCTTTTTATTATCACGTAATTGAGAGTATACTTTTGCTATACCAGTATCTTCTCCCCCGGTCCAAGTTGCTTTTCCTCCATCTAATTTTTCAGATGCCGCTAAAACACTACTTACAATACCTACAATTAATAATAATCCCAAAATGCTTATTTTTGTAAACTTTGAAATAATCTGACGATTCATGATTCTCTCCTTTATTCATCCTATTGCTTCACTTTTTCTTCTATCTTTGTTATACTGTTCATATCCATATGATACATTCTGTTTTACAGAAGCGGTTGCGAGCCATTTGTATTGTATGGATTTTTTCATTTTATGTTTTCATACTTCATATCCTCCTCCTTTTCTTCTCTTTAGTAAAAAAACTTTC
>OBYP01000772.1_pt1 | contig 23424 bp, 28 predicted proteins | sample 1501461 | NCBI WGS metagenome assembly OBYP01 (sample SAMEA2580201, study PRJEB22360) | human gut metagenome | biome: human gut; feature: human-associated habitat; material: faeces | place: Denmark | collected 2008/2010 | reverse complement strand
GGATGACCCAGTTGCAAGAACCTATGTAGTAAAAAGCACCCGGAAAAAGGGCGTTTTTCAGACATTTAAAAACTTTCATGGGTCTTTTTACAGGAGGATAAAACAAAATGAACAAAAGACAAAAGATTTTAATTGCAGACAGCCGAGAAATGGAAGCAAACCAACTTGCAGATCAATTAAAAGAATATTATGACATTGTATCAGTTGTTCACGATGGTCAAAAAGCCGTGGAAAATATTCAAAAGTTATGCCCGGATCTGGTTATTTTGGATGTACTTCTTCCGTTGATCGACGGTCCCGGCGTTGTGGAGCAATGCAAAAATCAATTCACCTGCACACCGCCGCTTTTTATTATTGTAACATGCATCGGTTCTCAAAAACTAGTGGAATTTGTAGACCCGGTTTATATTGATTACTGTATTATGCGTCCATTTCATACCGATCTGCTCATTCATCGCATGGAGCAGCTTACAAGGCTAAGCCGTCTAAACGAATCCATCCAAACTCTTTCCATTCAAAATTTATTCGGAGCGCCGGATACGTCTTCCGATTCTGAACAGATAAAGCAAAATGTCACAAAGCTGATTCACTCCCTCGGAGTACCGGCAAACATCAAGGGTTATCAATATCTTAGGGATGCCATTCTTTTATCAATTGAAGATATGAATTGTGTAAACTATATTACGAAGCTTCTTTACCCAACCATTGCCAAGAAGCACAAAACAACTTCCAGCAGCGTAGAGCGCGCGATCCGTCATGCCATTGACATTGCTTGGAATCGTGGAAATATCAAACTTTTAGATGATTTATTTGGATATAACCTGCACTCAAACAAGGGCAAGCCAACCAATTCCGAATTCATCGCTTTGCTTGCTGATAAAATGCGATTAAATTATTAAAGAAATACCGGGGAAAATCCCCGGTTTTTATTTTTCATTCATGTATTTTTCCACACAAAACGTAATAAATCCGTTTAGCGACATTCCTAGTCTTTTCGCTTCATTGGCATATCTTTCTTTATTTCCCTTTTTCACGCTGTACGAAATCTTATCATATGCTTTTGCATTATATCTATTTTTCACTTCTGCACTTGTTTTTCCCATGTTTCCCCTCCTGTATTTGTTGATATAACTCTATTCCGGCACTTATTAAGCAACATACTGCTACAATAAATAGCGCTATTGTACTCATTTTATTCCATTCTGTTCTAATTGCAATTAAAAAATTGATCAAAATTAGCAAAATCCTCATTGTATCACTTCTCCTTTCTATGATATACTAAGATAAGCGAGGGAGAATACTCTCCCTCTTTGAAGCTATTGAAAATTACTTAATACTGATATGATTGTTACAATTGTGGCGACAATTTCTAAAATCATCTTTATCAGTTCCAGTGTTTTCTTTAGCTTCTTTTTTTGCTTTTTTCTCATTATCTCTCACCTCCTTACTACTTTTATAGTATAGCATACTTATGTAAGTATGTCAATACTTTAAATAAAAAAAGCCCAGAGAAATCTGGGGTTTTTTTCTATTCTTTTGTTTCTAATTTTGGTTTAATATTCACGAAATCAATTTCATTTCCAAGAGGAATCTTTGATTTCATTTCAAGTTCCGTCCCCTCCATATTTATGTTGTATTCTACATTCTTTTTCAGCAAAATACCATTTTTAAACACCAGCAAGACATCTCCCGCCATATAATTCAGTTCCTCTGGGATTGTAACTTTCTGTGTTTCCTCCTGAATTTCTACACTTTCTCTATACTCCATATCCATTTGCTTTTGTATGCCTGCATACCATGTATGAAATATTTCTGTCCATTGAGCGAATAAGGTACTGGAATCTAAAAATTCTATCGCACCCGTTACCCATCCACATTTGTCCGTTCCTCGCATATCCGTGATGTCAGATTGCGTAATTGTTTCGGCTAATTTCTTCACATAAACCATAGCAAGGCACAATTCGTTTTCTTCGATTTCAGGATACACCGGATTTCCCACCGCATCCTCGCCATCTTTTGCAATCAGCTCACAACTTCTTCCATTTTCATCCAATCTCACCACAATCGCTGTATACCTGTTCGTTAAAGTATCCGACTGACGAACCTCCACTTGCTGACTTTCATTTTTTACCTCAAGATATTTTCCCTTGATATATGCTTTTCCGGTTTTCACTGCAACCGCCATTCCGTCTCCCGCCGTCACCATCAAGCTATTTTCGTAACCATGTAATACACCATCATGAATGATTCCTTCGTAGTAACTGCTCATATCATCTGCATTATACGTCCGATCTCCATTGACGCTGTTAAAAAATCCGCTTCGTACCATTTTGTTCTACCTCCCACGTTTCAAATGTTGGTGTGACTTTTTCTCCTATCTCATCCCAACTTTCTATGACTTCTATTACTCTTGTGTTCGCTCCTATCTTAAATTCATTTTCTACACTCACCTTATCTCCCATCGCATAATCTTCATTTAGTCGATACGTGGCATCGTTTTTTACATCCCCGCTCATGCCTTCCTTTATTTTATATTCCTGCATTTGCGTCTCGCCATATTCTTTCAGCATCTGTAAGTATTTCTCTTTTGTGATGATCTCTCCGTTTGATGTAACTCCTGATCCGTCAATTTTAACTTCTCTTCTGCGAATCCCGCTTTCCGTTCCTACTGCAACAATCCTTTGACTGGTCCCTTCCCCTTCTCCAAATACAAGACCGGCATTTTTATATTCTTCCTGATTGTATGTGTAATCACTGCTGTTTAAGTTGTCATACTCATTGGAAAAGACAACCGGAACATTCTCACTTTGCCCGATACTGCGGTCCACCCCCTTATATAATTGAAATATGAATTGATTTTTTGTTGTCAGAATCACTCGAAATCCTAATTTTGTCGTTTCGCAAATAGACTTTACAACATCTAACACGGTATCTCCTGCGCTTTGTATATCAAAATCTTTTAATTCCTCTGCATATCCTCCCTTCTCGTCCAGCACGAAATTTTCTATTTTCCTCTGCTCCTCTTTGGGTGAAATTATATTCTCTTCTATTAATTTTCTAATGCATTCTTCCGCATTTCCAGTCATTGTGGTTTGATTCCACACAATTCTCCTGCTTAAAATGGCGTCCGCCATTTCTGCGGTGATTTTTAAGATCGCCCCCGATTCTTGGCTGGTTGTAATTTCCTTCCCCGTTATGATTGCCACTTCACCATAACTTTCTTCTGTCATTTTATCTTCCCGGACCAAATAATAGTTCTCTCTCAACATTGCAATTGTCTCAAGATCTGCTTTAATTTGAAGCTCTGCGTCTCCTTTGTCGTAGTATCTGGTGGTCCATATTAGGCTTGGATATTCATCGACAGCGCCGATAAAATTATAATTATCATCCATAATATACAAAATCATTCTAAACCCCCTGATATGCCACTCTCCGGCGGAAAGACACATTAAGGTGCTGCGCTCCTTCTTCTGCCGTTACTGTAAATAAATTATCTCCCGGCGGCAGTTGAAACCACTCTGCCGGTTTTTTTAATTTCCCGAAATAATTTTCTTCTTTCTGTTCATAAATTCTCACTGCGCTTTTTTCTCCTCTCATTGTATTTACTCTGATCCTCTCATTTTCTTCCATTTCACATAAAAAACCAATGGCTCCATGTGTTTTTGCAGAATAAACAATGGGATTCTTCACTTTTCCGCCTTCTGCATAAAATTCCAGAATCATTCCTGTTTCAATCTCTCCGTCATTTTGTACATTAATCACGTCTTTTGCTTCCAGAATTGAAAGCTCAATTCCTTCCTGTGGTATCGAAAACGGAAATTCAAACATGTTTTTAATTACTAAACTGTTTTCTTCTCTTTCTTCTACCTCTAATAAATGCGGTTTCGTACAAAGTATACTAATTTGCGCTTTCTGCGGATTCTCACCATGATCCAATTGAAATGTTTCAACGACTCCATCTATAAATACTTTCCTTGCTCCTTCCGCGTATACTCTTACCTTCCTTTTCGTTTGAAAAATCCGATATAAATTTAATCGGTTCTCCTCTATATTCCCCTGAATAACCGATGTAATTACAATATTTCGATTGTCAAGCCTTGTTCCGTTTAATGTTGTTCCATCATAATTTCCTGCTGCCGTCGTATTAATTACGGCATTCACGGGATTGAACCCCGTGAACGTCGTTTTGTAGCGTGCTTCATCTGTGACATTTAGTTTCTCTCCTTTTTCATTTTCAACTGTGATTTTTAACATTTCCTCCCCCTATCCTTTTGCATAGCTTAACGCATTATGTGTCTGTCGATAAATTTCCAACGGAGTCAGCGCTTTTGGGCTGTAATTATTTTGCGTGAAGTTCTGGTTTACTACCTTTGTTTGATTCATATAGTTCTGCGTATTGGATGTTTTAGAAACATAACCTGCTGCTTCTCCAATCTGGCGCATCGGGATTGCCTGTACCATATCTTTTTTTAGCTTTCCAATCTCTTCCACCCACCCGTTTACATATCCGAGTCCTGAAAATTCTCCTAACTTTGCAAACCGGACCGACGGACTGTGAATTTGCAGTTCCTTTTTAAAATTATCAATCATTGCATTGGCCAAATTTCTAATTTCTGCCGACATATAACTTGTGCTTGTTTTTAACCCACTCAAAAATCCCTGCATTGCCTGTTTCCCCAGCTCTTCCAGCTGTTTCGGCAGTTCTTTCAATGCCTGATTTACTGCATTTTCGTATTCTTTTTGTACTCCTGCAATATCATCTTTATAAAGTTCCTTTGCAAGTTCCTCGGAAATCTGCATTTTTTCTTGATAGGCTTTGTCATAGGCTTTCAGATCCTGTTGATTCATAGACAGAAGCTGATCCATAAACGCTTTTCCTTGCTCCATATCGTATGAAGCGATCTGATCAAAAAGTTCCTGCGATACCATTCCCTTGATCTGTTTTAGTGCATTGGAATATTCTTTGATTTCATTGGTTTGAGCTTTGATATCGTTGATCGTCATTACTCCTGCTGAAGATACCTCAAACAATTCTCCGGCGCTTTGCAATTTCGTGATTAGATTGTTTTGTTTCTCAATTAAAGCGTCGTATTTTGCCTGATATGTATCCGATATTCCATTCATGGTGTTCATCACCAGTTCTTCCGCCGCTGACTGATACTCGCTCATCGCACTTTGAAATTCTTCCAGCATTTTAGAAGAAGCTTCCTGGTATGCATCCTTATATTTTTCCTGATTTTTAATGAGTTGATCGTACTTTTTATTGCTATCCTTAATCTTTTGATCCAGCTTTTTCTGATATTTGTCAATATCCTTTTGGATCGCTTTTTGCTTCTTCTTATTCTTCGTTCTTTTCTTTTTATCTTTTAAGTCGTCAATTTTATCTGCCAGTTTGCTTTTACTTTTTAGCTTCTTTTCTGCATCCGTTTTCTGTTTTTCCAGTTTTGAGATATTCGTGTCAAAAGAATTTATCTTTTGCTCATTTTGGTAGCTGATTTTTTCATTCATAAAACTGATGGTACTTTCCATCTGTTTTGTAAAAACTTGCGTTGCTGACTGCGTCACCTGGGAAAAATTAAAATTATTTAACTTTAACATTTCCTTTACGACGGCACTGACCATATTTTGGGCTGTTCTGACAGCATTTTTCTCCATGCTTGCAATTCCGTTTACAAATCCTTTGGTAAAATTTACTCCTGATTTGTACGTGACTGCGGACGGAGAATGGATTTCTAATTCTTCATCAAGTTCTTTGGATGTGTTTTGTGCCATATCTCCTGCAGCTCTTACAGCATTTCCAATCATCGAAAGAATTCCATTTGCATACCCTTCTCCGAAGTATTTTCCGGATTGTGTCGTTAATTTTGACGGTGATCCTTCTTTTTGCCCTTTCTTTAATCCACTCCAAGCATTTTTCGCCAAATTGTATGCCGCGGTCCATGCCTGTTTTACTAAACTCCCAATTCCATTTATAAATCCATTCGAAAAGTTTTGTCCGGATGATGTTGTTTTTACTGATTCTGCTCCCGCTTTTCCTTCCTTTGCAATATTGGTTCCCGCTTTTTTGTTCTCTTTTTTAGTAGAATTTAATCCAGAAGCGTGTTCTTTTCCTTGATCTTTCCCTGTTTTTTTACCTTCTCCCCCTTCCATTCCGGAATCGCTTGCATTTTTTATATTTTCTCCCGCTTTTTTGTTCTCGTTTTTGGTAGAGTTTAACCCGGAGGCGTGTTTTTTTCCTTTCTTCTTCCCTCCTTCTTCTCCTCCTTTTGTTTTTTTCAATTCATTATCTACTGTTTTCGTTAATGAACTTACTGCCTTTTTCACACTGATTTTCCCGGACGCAATTCCCTCTCTTAAGCTCTTTGGAATGGTAATTCCGTTCTTCTTCGCTTTCTTGGCAATGTCGCTGTTGTCAAATTCTGCTACTTTCTCCAGACTTTTTATTGCCTGCTTGGCGCTGATCTTCCCGCTGCTGATGCCCTGCGCCAAATTCTTCGGAATTTTTACTCCGTCTAACTTCGCTTTTTTCGCCATGTCATGAAACTGAATCAGATTTTTCATGCCCGATACCGTCTTAGGAATCTCAAACTGCCCGGACCGAATTCCATCCGATACCGCTTTGGGAATTTCTACGGATTTTTTCCTGCACTTTTCCGTAATCTCTGCCAGCCCCTGCTCGATCTGCGCCGAATTCACCATTTTCTGCGTATATTTGTCCGCATTGCCATATTCCGTATTTAATTCCTTCAGTTCGCGTTTATTTTCTTTGATTGCTTCTTGTGCTTTCTTATGAGCCTCTCCTAATTTAGTTACTTTTTGTGCAGCTTTATCGTATGCCGCCTTCTCTTTTGAATAGTTGTTCCCTAACCCTGACTCTTCCCACTTTTTACGAGCTTTTGCGGCTTCCTCCTCCGCCTTTTTCAGCTCCTTGTTTGCTTTTTCTTCCTCTTTAATTAATTTGATCTGCTCTACTTCTTTCGATGCAATATCGGAAGCAATGCTCTCCATATTTTCCTGGGATGCTTTTGCCAGTATTAGGTCTTTTTGTGCTTCTATATTCTTTTTAATGGCTTCAGTGCTTTGATTTAACTTATCTTTTTCCTCATCGTATTTTAAATTCAATTCCGGCATTACCGCATTTAATTGATCTACGACGCTTTTGATCTGGGCTTTCTGTCCCGCATCCTTTTTCTGTACTGCCAACAGCTCCGTCAGTCGTTTATACAGGTAATCTGCTTTGACCCCCTCTTCTTCCGTACTTTTTATATTGTCCTGACGGTTCTTTTTGTGTTCCTTGATTTCCTTACTAAGTTCTTTGTGCGCTTCGATTTCCTTTTCAATTGCTGCCACCTGTTTATCCGTTGCGGATGTCGCTTTTTTGGTTGTTGCAGTATACACCGCAATCCCGGCTACCGCTCCGACAATCGCCGTAATCCATCCGACCGGAGTTGTTGCCATCACAATCCCCAGCCCCTTTACGGTCAATGTTAAATTTTTCAGTACCGTAATAAATCCTGAAACGCCTCCGGTTAATGTTGCAATCGTGGTTCCGATTTTAAATACCGCAAATCCCGCTCCCAGAGAAGCAAGCAGGGATAAAATAATCGGAATGTTAGAAACAAACCAATTTAAAAAGTTATTTAATCCCGGCAAGACTTCCATTGCAATAGGCTGCAGAATATCTGTTTTAATGGTCCTGCCTAACGTTGCCAGCTGACTTTTGGCATTATCATAGCGTACAGCGTCCACCTGTTCCATTGTTCCTTTTACATTTGCAAAGGTTGTTCCCACGCTGGATAAGGATGCAATAAATTTTAAGTTTCCATCTTCTGCCATAGTTCCGAAGGCTTGTGCTGCCATATTCATGGCATCCTGTTCATTTTTACAGTCTGCAATATCTTTTACAATGGATTCAATAACTTCTTTTTGTGTAGCGCCTCCCTTTTGCCAATCTTTAAATAAATTTTGTGTATTCTTGCTGTATAACTTTAAGCTTTTCTCAATGGTTCCGTCTGCAAGGCGTGTTGTCACTTCATTGATTGCATCGTTGACCTTGTCCAGATTATAGGCTCCATTTTGTGTTCCATTTTTCAGTAACTGGAAATATTCTTTGGATGAATACCCTGCCTGTTGAAATTTTCCGGCATATTCTGCAAGGTTATCCCCCAGTTCGTCTGTATAGTTCAGCCCCTCCTGGCTTCCCTTGGCAATCAAATCAAAAGCTTCTTCTGATGTCATTCCCCACTGATACATTAAGCTGTTGGCTCCCCGTACCGTTTCATTTAAATCGGAATCAAACGTTTCTGATAATGTCATGGCATTTTTCGTCATTTCTTTCAGCTTTGACGGGTCCGTCTCCTTGGTCTGCTGCTTTACTTTTGCCATTGAGTCCGCAATATTTTCAATGCTCTCCCCATAATTATTTTTATACAGATCGTTCATTTCTTTACTGAATTCACCCATTTCAGAATTGGTCGTTCCGGTGGCGGCTTGAAACCGGTCCATTGCGTCCTCTCCCTCTTGTGCAAGTTCTCGTATTCCCTGCACCAGCGCTTCTAAACCATCTTTCAATAATCCTGCAATCGCACCTTTTACAACAGTAAAGCCTCCCTCCATACTTTCAATACTGTTTCCGGCTTCTCTTGCTTCGTCTGATGTTTCCTGTAAATCTTCATTCAATTGTTCTAACTGATTGGAATACTGCCGAAGATCCCGCTCTGTTCTCCCAACTGCCGCCTGCTGGTTTAAAATGGTAATCCTTAACTGGTCCGCTTTTTTGGCACTCTTATCCTCTTCTTTTTCAATTTCTGTCAACGCATTTTTATATGTTTTCGCTTCCTGACTGTTTGCTCCATACTGCTGTGCCGCCTGCTGATACTTCCGGCGCATCTCCTCGGCTCTCTGTGCATTTTCCCTTTGTGCGTTCTGCGCTTCTTTTAATTCTTCATTATACGTATCTAATTTTCTTTTTTGCTCTTCTAATACTCCGTTTAGTTGCCGGATCTTCGCTTCTACGCCTTCGCTGCTGCTGCTCCAATCATCCATCCCCGCGGTTGCCGCTTTAAATTCTGCATTATGCAGCCTGACTGCCTGATTTGCCGCCTTAATATTTTTTTCAAAATCCGATATGTCCAGTCGGTATTTTGTCGTAATATCTTCCGCCATTTCCTACTCCTTCCTTACCACCATCCGGAATTGTCATGTGCCTTTCTCTCAATGACTTTCTCGCCGGTTTCAATCTCGCGCAATTCTTTCAAATTGTCGTTCATTTTGCATGTATCCACAAACAATTCAAACACCTCGACCGCTTCATCTTCATTCAGTGTCAGTGGGGTCATTGCAGGATACTCTTTGCATAAATAGTACGAAATCTGAAATATGATAAAATTTAAGGACGGCGGCTCCATGCCACCGCCCTCATTTAGTTTTTTGATTTCGGTAACCCGCTGATCTGCTCTTTCACGAACCTCACCATCTCTTTCATGGTCGGAACCAGATCTTCAAAAATATCAATTTCATTGATTTCTTCCTGCGTAATTCCCGGAAATGTTTTCATGAGAAACTGATCAATCTTCCCTTCTGCCATAAACTTCATTGCCATACTGCCCAGTTCCTTGTCATCGTTGATCTTATCCACATCCACCAGCTTTAGAAACTCCTTTACGCTTCCCCATTTAATTCTCATGGTTTTTGTTTCGTAAGTTTTGACAACGTTCCCTTGCTCATCTCTAATCCTTAACTTCATTTTTCCCCCTAAAGACTCAAGTCTTCTTTTGCTTTTAATTCATCGATCAGTGTTACTTTATCGAAAAATCCTTCTACATTCGCCAGTCCCAGACCAACGTCCACATTGATTGCCTTGGCAGTCTTTCCTGTCTTTTTATGGCGGAATGCAGTATTAATTCCTGTATATGTAATTTCCTGATTTGTAGAATCGGTTCCGCTGTCCTTCGTATTATGTTCATCCTCCGGAATCGAGAACGTACCTTTGTATCTCCATACATACATCGGACTTCCATCATCCTTTTCCGCAATGTACCCAATGGCAAAATACCGCGTTTCTCTTTCTCCTTCTACTAGCATTCCGGTTTTTTCATCGTAAAACTGTCCTGTAATATCTGCCAGTGTTTCATTGTCCAGCACGGATACGGTAAGGGTTACCTCATCCGGACCGGTTGCTTCAATTACAATTGCCGGAATATTATCATAATATTTTGTGTCAGAAGACGTTTCTGTCTTTTTAGAAATCTTCTGTGCCCCGGAAAGCGGCTTCACTTCTCCATAGGTCAGTCCAGACTCTGTATTTTCATCCTTTGTCAATCTTGCATAAACTAAACCACTGATACCTCTCCACTCGTTATATTTCATTCTTCTTCCTTCCTTTCTGCAACGCATATGCTCAACATTTTTCCAATATGTGTCTGCACGTCGCTTCCCACGTCAATAAATTCCTTTTGTATTACAATAGTTCTTTTCTGTTTTAATACACTTATGACTTCTTCCTGCCATTTTTGCATCTCTTTTGGCAATGCATAGACATAAATCCATACATAATGCAGCATTTTAACCGAACAATTGTCATAATGTATCGTTTTACAGTCATGCTCCCAGAAGGTCAAAAACGCTTCCGGATATTCCTGATCTACCGTCATGCTACCCTGTCGATACACGTCCAGTCCCAGCGTTTCCAGTACTTCATATAATTCCTTCAAAGCAATTCCAGCCTCCTCAATTCTTCATACAATACATTTTCTTCCGTCTCTTTGATCCGTTTTCTGGTTGAAGGACCGAAAAAATCATTGTATAGTTTTCGGTCTGGATCCATTTTTGGCGTTCCATAGAGCAAAAAGACAGAGGCTAATCCCTTTCCTGTGGCATTGTCTATTTGAAAACCGACTTTTACATATGCGGTCTTCCCGAGCCAGTTCACCTCTGCGGTGTCCTCAATCTGTTCTTCTGTATCTCCGGTCCTGTGATGTTTCTCCATATCTGCATGAATGCGCTGCGTTACATCCTCATGCACTTTGGTAAGCGCTTTACTTGCAATTTCTTCGGAATTTCCCTGCAATTGGTCAATTCTTTGGAGCAGTTTCCCAAGTCCTTCCATCTCTATATCAATCCTCGCCATTACCTTCCCCCTTTGACTCGCTTCACTTTCATTTTCATAAAAATGTGCCGCTCCTCAAGATCTTCCGGCTCTCCCATCACCTCATACGTCTCCCCGGACTGCGCCAGCTGTATTCTGCTTTCTGAAGTTATCTGAGGATTGTACCATGTTTCGATCTGGGCAGTGTCTTCGATCGCCAGCACTCCGTTTGAGTCTATCGGCGTACCGCCATAAGTTGCAAATGAACCGAAAAAAGAGGTCGGCTGTTCTTTATAGATTTTTACAACGCTTCCCTGTATCTTCTCTTTTCGTTCGAGTTCGTAATGGAGTAATGGAGTTGTGAATTTTTTTCTCGGTCGGTACATTTCATTCCCCCTCCGTCAAAGCCAACTGTATTGCACGCTCTTTGAAATAATCACTTAAACCGCTTTGCTCAAAATAAAGGTCGGAAACGCCACGCGCTACTGCTCCCGTAATTCTATCACTGTTCATTATCTTCTCTGATACTCCTGCGTCATATAAATACCCGATTACATCATCAAAAATAGGTCTTAGAACCTCATCGTGATAGTTACCAACAATTCCGCAAGCTGCTTTGACTGCATCAAACATTTTTTCTTTCTTTTCTGCATCCATGGCGTTCCCTCTTTCTTATTTTTTCAATTTGACAACCCCGGCATCCAAAAGCAGCATACTTCTTTCTGCGTCCGCTTCCTGTTCTTCCCCCAGTTCCATCGTTTTCCCCAATACAAGATCCTGATATCTTTCTACTGTTACCAGCCGGAATCTTTTTTCTTCTGTCTTCCCTTTGGTTTTTGTTTCTTTTTCTTCTTGTGCAGTCTTTTTCCTTGTTTCACTCATCTTGATCTCCTCCTCTTAAACCTGCAATGTTTCTGCCGCAGGGTCTCCTTTTTTAATAATTAAAAATCCATATGGATTGGCAACCTTTCCATCCGCAATCAGGATGCATTTATTTTTGATCTTGTTTGTGTCATGATCTTCCCATTTTACTGTTTTCATTTGCATATTGCTGTTAATGATATAGTTTTTCAGATCACCGAAGATCGCTACTACATCTCCTTTTTCCGCAGTATCCCACGGCTTAATGACATCATCCTCGACAATTTCAACATTTTTTCCGGCAAATCTGTATTTTTCTTCTCCGTCAATTCCGTAATTGACTCTTCCGATCGGCTGACCGTTTTTGTCCACCATTCCGTCAATGTATCCGTCAAAAGTTCCCTGCGCCATAATAAACTCACCGGCTCTGTATGATTTTTTCATCTTTGCAAATACGGCTTTTTTCCAATGGCTCCAGCTTCCCACATCTCCTTCATTCAGAGTGATAACATTTCCTTCTGGAATCCTTGTTTCTTTTGTAATTCCAAGCATCTGTCCTGATCCGGTTCCATTGACAATTCCAATGTCCAGCGCTTTGATCATTGCTTCTGCTGCCAACTGCGGAAACAACTCCTGAAACATAGATAAGGTGGTCACAGATGCAAGGAGGGTCTGTGCAATCTTGCATTCCAATCCATAGTAGCTGAAGGAAATCGTGTCGTTTGCTCCGATCTTCTGGTCTTCGGACGGTTTTGCTTCTGTAATCCACTTTGCTGTCGGAACCAGATCCAGAATCGGAATTTCTATCCCTCCCTGCACATTCAGTTTTCTTACCTTATTGTACAGATTTCCATAGCTTTTCATCTCCCGAATAATTTCATTTAAAATCGTGGTCGGGATTACCGCTCCTGCATCTGCCGTCGTGGTGATCTGATCCTCTCTATACTCTGCCGGAATCGGTACGCCGCGGCAAACATATTCCATGAACGCACTTCTGTACTCTTCTGTATCATACGGATCGCTGCTTTTGGTTTGATTTCCCATTCCCATTCCATAGGCGCCTCTTACCTGTCCCCCTCGAATCTCTCCTTCCCCATTTCTAGGATTCGCCGCGCGTCCTTCATCTCCTGTCGGATCATCCGGTCCTTCCGCACCTCCGTCTCCACCATTATTTTGTTCTTCCTCCTCTAGCTGTGTCTTGGCATCCTTTAATTCATCCAGTACAGAATTTAAGGTATCCCCAAGGCTTCTCACTTCGTCTGCGGTGGTTGCTTCCTTGATTAATTTTCTAAGCTCTTCTGCTCTTTCTTCTTTTGCTTTAATTACATTTTTCAAATAATCTAAAATTCCCATATTCCCTCCTAAATTCCATATAAATATTTTGCTTTTTCTTTCTCCAGTTCCAGTTCATCTTCGTTCACATCCTCCGATGTTTGACCGTTGCTCCTTGCGCTCTCCAGCGCTGACCGTGCATCTTCAAGCGTCCGCTTACTGTATGCACCCTCGCTCCGTACTCCAATTTCTGTTCCTTCATATGCCGGAAATGTAACAGCGCTGACTTCCAACACCTGTCCAATCCCGGTAATGTGTCTCTTTGGATGTTCTGTTTCTAAATCTTCCCATTCCTCCGAGTCTATATTAAACATAAAGGACATTCCGGTAATGTCTCCACGTTTAATTGCACTATACAAGGCTTTTGCTTCATTATTGTTTTCTATATCCAGCGTCACCCGGATTTTCATTCCTTTTTGATCCGGTATTAGCTGCATGGTTGAATTCTGGTTATTTCTCCTTGATCTGGCAAGCGGCACCATGTCAATATTATGGTTTACCAGAAAGCGCACATCTCTTAAATCCGTTTTGTTCAACGCTCCCGGTTCTATGATTTCATCAAACCATCCAAGATCTGTCCATTCACCATACACAATGGCTCTTCCCTCAATGATGCCTGAACCATCTTCTCCCTCGCTTGCCCGAATCGAGAAACGATACTCTCTTTGCTCTATGTTATTCTTCTCCATTTTTTTCTCCTTTTTGCTGTATCTGATAGGTATTTGCTATCTTTGTATCAACATAATTCAGCGATTGCTTCCGCATTCCTTCCAGCTCCGGCAACGGCGCCAATCCAAACAGCTTTCTTTTTTCATTTTCCAGCAATGCGCCGGAGTCTCCCAGAATCCGTGCAATTTCAATTTTTTGTGAAACCGTTACAAACATCATTTCCTCGGGGTACACTTTTATGGCATCCCCATAGCTTCTTTGCCATGGCGTAAATAATGCTTTTGTAAAACTCTGTCCGAGACGAATCGCCAGAGGTTCTAATGTTGTTTGATAAAACGCCTCATACTCTTCTTTTGTATATTCTCCAATTAAAATTTTTGTTGATGTTCCAAAATTTCTCAAGATTTTCGTATCAATAAATTCAACCGTTTTCTCGTCTAGCAATTTTATATCTTTTTTAATCGGTATGTATTCACTTTTTGCATCAATTCCCAGAATCCCGGAGGCACTTTTTCTAATTTCCTCTTCAAACAACTTTACGTCTGCTTCTACTTTGTCTCTGGAAACAAGACTTCCGTATTTTACAATCCCATTGATTGCCATGGAAGCTTTGGTTGCTTTCCCCACTGCGTCCAGGATATTTTCATTAATCCGCAGCGTCTTCAGCAGCGTATCATTATCCGGTCTTCCAAACGCATTCCCGCCCATGTAATCATTCCAACTAAACTGCAGTCTTACATGAATGACATCTTCATACGGAAGCGTCATTTCAAATCCATTGTAAAACTTCATTTTCACAAACAAAGTTCCCGACTTGTCTTCAATAAATGTTACTTCCATCGGTTTCACCGGATAAAGTTCTTTATAGATCCGCCTTTCGTTCTTCCCTTCGTTCCAAACTTCGTATACCGGAATTAAAAACGCATTGTAATCACTGTATAGGTTCCATATCGTTTTCTCCAGTAATTCTCCTGTTGTCATAAGGTTGTTTGGATGATTTAGCATTTTTTGTACACTGCTGTTTCCTACCGGAGCCTCGTCTTTTGCGATGGTTCTTACATGAACCAGATTTAATTTTGAAACTTCCATTGCAATCCTTTGAATCGCCTGTTTTACCACATCGGATGCAAAAATGTCCTTCCCGAACATCGAATACACCGGAATGCTCCCATTTAACATCCCTGCGTAGATTCCTCCGGCATCCTTCTTTGTTCCTACGCTCATCAACTTATCAATCCAGTTCATTTTCATCCTCCGATTGCTTCTTTCAATTCCTGTCTGTGTCTGCGATACATCTCATACAAAATAATATTTGTGACCGCCCCGTCAATTTTTTCTTCCTTCGTCTTTTTTACACATAGTCCTCTCCCCTGTTCGTCAACTTTAATCGCCGCATTTTTAAAGCACCACTGATCTACCGGATTTTCATTATAGTTTACTATCCTGCTTTTTAAATCTGCCTCCAGCAACTTCATCGCATTGTCCAATGTTTGTGCATTCTGTAAGATGATCTCTAATTCCCCTGCCGCCTTCGTCCAACCATAGTCTTCCATTCTGTTAATCCATGCTTTCGCGAACTTCTGGTCATATCCGCATGCAAAAAGCGTAATATCATACTCGACTTTCAGCAAATAAAACCAGTCCGCTACAATACTCAAATCAATATCATTTCCTTCGCTGGTCGTTATATACCCCTCTTTCGTCCATTCCCGGTAGCGTGCTCCTGCATTTTTATCCTCCTCATTTTCCACCTTTGCCTCCGGCAGAAAATACATCGTATGAATATATTTTGTGCGGTCCCCCGGTTTCATCAGTAAAACTTTTGCACAGGTTAAATCTGTTGTCTCTGACAAATCCACAGCCCCAAGACAATATGCCCCTCGAAAATCTTTCAAGTCATAAGTTGCTTCATAATCATAGTCCTCTAAATTTAGCCAGCTCTCCGCGCTATTCTGCTTGATGTTAAAATCCTTTGATAAGGTAAAAATTCGGTCTGCTTTATTGGTTTTTGCCTTGTCAATTTCTTTGTCTAAATAACTCCATTGCTTTACAATCCCAAGCGTTGGATTGGCTTTTACCCAGCTTTCCCGGTTCTGCCACACTTCTTCTTCACTGTCCTGCGTATAAAGCCATGGAAGCAATACTTCTGCTGCCGGTCCGGTTTCTTCTTTCCATAATACTTTTCTTGCAAACTCAAGCTCCTGATCTAAATATCCATCTCTTTCAAACCCTTCCGTTGTAATATTAAAAAACTTCGGAGATTCTTTTAAAGACTGACTTTGTTCGATCGCTTTCCCTATAATGTTCTCTTTCATCTCATGGGTTTCATCCACAATGGCAAAATCAATATTTCTTCCCTCTTTATTTTTTGTCTTGTCCGACAGCTTAAAAATCTTACTTCCATTATTCTTATTTTTCATAAATCGCTGGTTTTTTCCGGTATCTTGCCCCTTCGGGTCCACCAGAAGCCTCATTGTATCAATGGCATCGTATACAATACTTGCCTGATTATCATCGTTGGAGCTGCATACAATGTCTTCCCCCTCATTTCCAGTGATAAACTCGGCCAACCCTAATGCGCTGCAGGTTTCACTATTATGAGTCACTGTATTTTTTTCTCCGCACAAAAATAATCCTCTTTCATTGTCGACCGTAATACATTTTGTATCCTGATTCTCCACTCTTTCAATCTTCACAATTGACTTATATTCCATTCTTTTTGATAAATTTGGTTTTAACTTATCAATTTTTCTTTGGTATCTAAAACATGGATTGTTTTTATCCACAAAAAAACCTATATAGTTCACATATCCACAATCTTTTCCATTACATATTGCTTTCCTTTGTTTCACATTATGTTTTATTCCAAGACTTGAAAGAAGCTTGGATACATCCCTTGCTAAATTACCATCTTTTTGACTAAACATACATTGACCCGCTTTTGAACACGTTCCATCTGTATCCATCAACCCTTTTAGCAACTCCCACCTCTGTTTTACACTTGCCGTTAAATATTCCTTCGGTATTCTTTTATTTTTCCATATTCCCATTCTCCTAAATTCTTCTCTTACTGTGTTCCTTCTTGCTTTTGTTTCCCCAATCCTTACCTCATATTTATCTCCAAAGACTTTTACAGAACTAACTTTCACATTTTCTTTTTTCAGCTCTTTCAGTAATGTCTCAAGATCTTCCTTTCCTGTAGATATTCTGTTGTCATGCTTGTCTCCATCTCCGAGCCACAGCCCCAGCACATACGGACTAAATAGTTCTTTTTCCTTATATTGCACCGCTTTTGATATGGGAACCCTATATTTGTATTCTGTTCCTTTCCCATCTTTCCTTTTTCTTTCATAATCTTTTACCATATCTGATGTTGTAATTGTTATACATCCATATGCATCAATTTCATTGTACTTCGTTCTCTTCCTCCCTGTTTTCGGAACATATTTTTTTGTACGCCTGCTTTCTTTTGTTTGCACTGTCCATTTGTGATTTTCATCAGCGACAATCTCTTCTCCATCTTCAAATATCACCTTATAACAAGTTCTATTTTTAAATACTTCCGATACAGAGAGTACCTTGATCGGAATACCTTTTTCACTAAACACATAATCTCCAACTTTTATGTCTCTTATAGTTCTGTCTCCAAATAAAGTTGGTATTCTTGTATTTAATGCAAGAGCTTTGGTATTCTTCCTGGCAATCAATAAAATAATCTTTTGGAACTTATCATATCCCGTTTCACATCTCTTAAAGCTGTACGTTGCTTCAATCAGCGCTTTCTGCCAGAGCATTAACACCATCGGCTGATTATAAAAAGGACTTTTCGTCAATCGTACACAATGTTCCATAAAATTCATTCTTAAATTTGCTGTTTCCGTATCGTAATAATACCGATCATCATATTTTAAGAACTCTTCGAGGTTTTCAAGGTTCTGCCACATCTCCTGTCCAACAATGATTTTTCCGCATTCAATTTCTGCTTTATATTTGAGCAGAAAAGAATTATCCGGCCTCCAGATTGTTTTATTTTGTATTAACATCTTTTAGTCATATCCAATTTGGATACATTGGTAATATGCTTGTTTTCTGGAGCTAGTATCTTCTATGTACGCATCAATCATTCTGTTCAAAAGATCTATGTGTACATTACTTTTTAAATCTCCTGATTCTGTCATAAAGTCGTGTTCAAATGATGTGCTTCTTACGAAAACTGATCTTCCGCTAGCAAAGTTTTCCCCCATGACAATAATGACTGAAAATCTGTTAAATTTTAATCCAAAATAGCAATGCGCATTATTACTTGTTTCTTTTCTCTCGTAACTTATTCTGTAACATTTTTTCGCCAGCTGATCCCATGTCATACTTGCCGTTGCTCCATTGCCAATAGCGGCGGCAAGTTTACTTTTTCCGTCATTGGCAAATTGAAAAGCTTGGTTTGCCTTTTCCATCGCTTGGTTTGTTAGATCCAATACTTCGTTGGTAGCTTCTACCAGATTTTCTTTTTGGGTTGTATCCAAAAAAGAAAAATCTCCGATTTCCCTTTTATTTTTTTTTGCATCTATTCCATATATTATGTCCCCTTTAATTCCTCTGTTGCTTATAAGTAAACTACCGCCATTTGTAAAATCTTTGTCTTCTTTTTCTCCTTCAACCATAACTCTAAGATATAATTCATTCCCACTCGGAATGTCAAAGGTATATCTCTCCTCAAGGAGCGGTGTTGCGCTATCTACCTTCAAAAGTTCATCCTTATCGTATACCAAAAACGTAGCATGTATTTTCCCCGTTCCCCCTTCTTTTTTCAAAATACATTCCCCTTCACGTACTTTGATTTTTTCTTTTGTATAAAAATGCGGTACCTCTCCTTCTTTATTTTCTCCCGGAATTCCTGTTTCTGTATCGATTGTTCCGTTTACCCAGATTGAATCCTCCCACAGTTCCATCTGTCCCATAGTTCCCTCTCCTTTCCTCTACTGATCTGTAATCCATGTACCGTGCAAGCACAGCCATGATCCTTTTAGAACCTTGTTACTCGCAGTGGTATTATTTGAATACCTTTGTGCATTGCAGGCCCCTCCTTGATATACCGTTAATAAAAAACGATTGCTGCCACTTCCCTGGCACACGAATTGTTTTGTTCTGGATGGTCTGAATCCACTCGGAATCGTAATAATGTTTGTATGTTCCGTCCATTCTGCGCTGTTTGTAACTACCGCATTCAGTTCCACAACTTTTCCGCATCTTCTTACTGCCCCCTGTGGATAATTGCTATGTGTAGAAATTCCATTTCCATAGCTTACATTGTTCCATCCTGTGTCATAACGATTGACGGCATTGGTCCCTGCCGGAGGTGATGCTGTAAATTCATTTTTCAATGCAATGGTGACATTGTTCATATATCCAAACGATTTTTTTATATCCATGACCGTTATATATTCATAAGCCTCCGCCTTTTGAACATAAAGGTCCCACGTTCCTGCTGCCGTTTTAACCATTCGGACTAAAAATGATTTTCGATTTTCATATTCAAACAAAGACAATCCTGGATCCATACCGTCCGAATTAGAAAAACAAATAATAATACGTGTCAGATCTAAATCTCCACGCCGCAAAATTTCAAATATTATCGGAACATTTGCATACGCCGATGCAATCTTAATTGTTGCAATTTTCAGGTATCCCGCCTGTCCCGATCCGGCATTATGGCTTGATACATTGAATCCTTTTTGTAAAAACAAATTTCCACTTACAGTTCCTCCGGCTTTCGGCAGGTAATTCTCCATTTTCTCCAGCAACTCTTTTTTGTCATCTTCTTCTTTCTGGTAAAGTTTTCCCAGCGTCATGTCCTCATAGCATTGTCCCAGCTTATAAACTCCATTTTCGATGCGCATAAACAGATTTTCTGTTCCCGCAAAATCTTTTTCTGTACTAATTACAAATTCTTTGCTAACCCCATCGGATGTCACAACGCATTTTTTATCGCCTTTCGTTAGGATTTTATTGAGAACTTCCGCTCTATGGTCCCCTGCTTCCATCGGTACGTTGCTTCCATTGATTGACACCGTCGCATCATCTGAAATATTTGTAAATGTAAGATAACATTTTGATTCTTCATTATTTACATTGGATAACAACATCAACTTCCATTGTGAAAAATCTATCTTAATGTCAATTTTCATCTCCTGCTCCCTCTTGAAGATGCTTTTTATATTCCGCCGCCCACACTCTTAATGGGCTTTCTTTATCGTCATTGTCCGCTTTTGTGATTCCCATAAGTATTTTTAGGGCGTTGGTGTACTGTTGAAAAACATCCTTGTATTGTTTTGATGCCGCAGTGGCTTTTTGTCGTACCGGATTCGTTTCGTCTGTCTTTAAAAATGGTAATTTTTTCAATTCACACAGCCGATTTTCCAAAAATACAACGTTTTCCACAAGATCTTTTGTCATTTCCGCAGTTTCTTCCCCGCACTTTTTTATAATTTCTTCCAGCTCTTTTTTTCTCTCATGTTCTTCCATTTTCTTTCACTTCTTTCAAATTTCATTTTGAAAATCTCATTTTTTTCGATTCTGTGAAATTCCTCACCCTTCCACAGTCTTCCTTGAGTATACAAATTTGATGATCCCGGGGGTATCATCAAAACAATTGTCCAATCACAATCCCAATGAGTCCGCTGGCAATCGCCGTAACGATCGCTCTCTTCGCCGTATCCCAGCTTTCTCCCGGTTTTTGTTCCAGCTTATCCAACCGGATACCCTGCGCTTTCAGTTCTTCCAGCATTTGAGCCATATTGATCGCCATCTCTTTGACAGAGATCACAAGGTTCTGGATCACTTCATTTTGTGCATCCTGCTTGTTCATTCGGATCTCCAAGGAGCGAATGTCCTTTTTACATCCATGAATTTCCACCAATACTTCTTTATCTGTCATTATTCCTCTCTCCTTCTATTCGTTCGGTCTATATTTCTCCCACCATCCGAGTATGAATCGTTCATAGTCTTTTTGTTTCCTCGCATCCTCCAGACAACAGATTCTCTCTAAATTCTTTTCTTTTTCTATTTCTATATAAATGCTTTCCGCTCCCAACTGTTTCTCCAGTCTCTGTCTCTCTCCCTGCAACGGATAGCCGCCAATGATATAAGCATTATGCCAGAATCCTCTCCTGTGTTTCACATCCTCCAGAATCTTGTTCCGTACATCGAATACAACTTCTTTCAATGCATTCGGCTTATTGTATCTTTCCAAGCCACTGACACACTGCCAAATATTATCCATATCTAAAACCAAATCCCCGGCTGACATCACACTTTTTGCATACGTCGTTTTCCCGGAAAGCGGTGGTCCGTATATGATATACACCCTTTGTTGATGGCATCCAAAACGTTCATGGATATCGTTATGGCATTTATGATGCACCAGATCAATCAGATCCGGATTCAATGATACGTCAAAATTATTTACATTTTGTTCCGTCAACTCCACTTTGTGATGTCCGATACAATCATATTTCTTCAGAATCGGCTTCCCGCAATGTGCACATATCAACATCCCTTCTTCATTCGTCCGCTCACTTTTTAGATTCTTTACAAACTTCTGCCACGTTTTTGATTTCCTGAACGTTTCCAGTGTATACACAACTTATTCCTCCGCCTTACCAATCAAAGATTCCATGCGCTTTTGCAAGTAACTCCGATGCTCTAAGCCTGTCCCGGTCTTTTGCATTTTCATCATTCATGATTTCTGTCCAGAACTCTTTGATCTGTTCTATGGTTGCAATTCTTTCGTTGACTGTTTCTTGTGTAAGATATTCTATATAATCTCTTACACGTTTCCGTTTTATGATCTTATGCGCATTTCCCCTTGCGTATCTTTTACTGTATCCTGCTTTGATCGCTGCCATCTCCGCATTCCCCAGACATTCCCCGCAATAGTACTCCGCTAAGCTTCGCTCCCTCTCGCTTAAATTAAATACTTTTCCTTTCACATATTGGTTTCCCTCCTATTTCTTCCGATTCTTGTACAATGCTTTGCAGGTCTTTTCTCCTGCGTAAGTTCCCTTCTTCCATCCAAGCTGTTTCCAATAAGCTTCTAACATCTGCTGCGTCTTACTTCCCCAGATTCCGTCTGCTGCCAAATTTGGAAGTTTCCCGGTGTAACATGCATTCAATTTCTTTTGAAGCCACTGAATCGCTGTTTTTGAAGATGTTTTTTTGATTGTGTAATACGGCTGCGTACCTCCCACCTTTGCCGTTGTTACATTTTCGCCAGTGATTCCTTGCGCAATTGCTTTTGCAATCTTTTTATATCCAAGTTTTTTGTATAATTTCTCGTCGTCTTTATCATCTACGAAACACACTTCAATTAAAATTGCCTTGTTCTTCGTATGGTTCAGATAATAAAGATTTTTGGTTGTTTTGATTCCTCTGTTGGTGAATCCCAGACTTTTCATATTTTTCAGGATTCTATCTGCCGCTGTCTTCTTAATTCCTGATGCTTCTGTACACCAAATTTCACAGCCTGCAACCTTTTTATCCCCTTTTTTGTCATTTCTTCCGGAATTGAAGTGAATGGATATATCTAACTTTGCAGTCCTTTGATTGCATTTGTCGCAAATCTTTTTTAAAACATCCGTTTGATTTTTCCCGTTATTACATGTGCAGTCGTATGCTTTATGCCCTGCTGCCTTTAAAAGTCGAATCACTTCCTTGCATATCCGCCGATCTTCTTTGCTTTCATCCAAAAACCCTGTCGCTCCACAAGCTACTTTCCCGGATGGATTATGCCCACCATGTACGTTATATACTGCCATCGCTTCTCCTTCCTATCAGCTTTATTTCTCTGATTGTTTCTTTACTTCGTTATAGTTCACTGCTGCTCCCGCTGCTAAAACCCCCTGAATAATTGCCGTAAACAGTGCTGCGGCGTTCATTCCTTCGGCTCCAAATACATATAGCAATGCTAAAGCAATGCCCAATACATTAATCACCATCGGAATATATTTGTTCGGTACAGTTTCAGACTTTTTGATTGACTGCCCTAAAAAATATAATGCCGGAATTAATACCAACAGTTCCGGTTTGATATACTCTACAATTTGTTCCATAACACCCTCCTAAATATAAAAAAATCGTGGTAGTTTCCGGTATTTTCATACCTTCTACTATCACGATATCACAAACGTTGGTCCGTTTTGTACATTTTTAATGTTTCCAGCTTGACAGATCAAAACCTTTAGATTCTAACATAAATATACGCCACATTTTTTATTCTTCTGTTTCCATGTAAACCTTATCAATTCCAAGTCGTATAACATCGGCTTTAGAAAGCCCTGTCCTCTCACAGCATAACTCTAGTTTTCTCAACTCTTCGTCTGTCATGCGAATTCTATAGTTATTAGTTTTAGGACTGCCTGCCGTATAAGGTCTACCCATCTTTTTTTCTTTTTCTACTTGAATCACCTCTTGACCTTGCCTTT
>OBYP01000765.1_pt1 | contig 23678 bp, 27 predicted proteins | sample 1501461 | NCBI WGS metagenome assembly OBYP01 (sample SAMEA2580201, study PRJEB22360) | human gut metagenome | biome: human gut; feature: human-associated habitat; material: faeces | place: Denmark | collected 2008/2010 | reverse complement strand
TGTTTCATTTGGAGGAACTTCTATTATCATTATAGTTGGAGTTATTCTTGAAACAATCAAGCAGATTAAATCGCAGTTGTTAGTACAGAATTATTCTGGTTTTTTAAGTGAGTAAGTATAAGAAAAGCTGTAGTTTGACTACAGCTTTTCTCGCTTATTACAGAAACAATACAAAGTAAACATTCACAAAAAGGAGGATTTGTTATGAAAATTATTATGTTAGGAGCTCCGGGCGCCGGGAAAGGAACTCAGGCAAAGCAGATTGCGCAAACCTATGGTGTTCCGCATATTTCAACAGGTGATATTTTCAGAGCAAACATCAAAGAAGGAACGGAATTGGGAAAAAAGGCACAGGGATACATGGATCAGGGACTGTTAGTTCCGGACGAATTAGTGTGTGACTTAGTCGTAGATCGTATTCATAAGGATGACTGCAAAGAAGGGTATGTTCTGGACGGTTTTCCAAGGACAATTCCTCAGGCAAATGCCTTAGATGCGGCACTTGCAGAAAATGAGGAAAAAATTGAATTTGCAATCGATATTGAAGTTCCGGATGAAAATATTATTAGAAGAATGTCTGGAAGACGTTCCTGCAAAGATTGCGGGGCTATTTTCCACGTTGTGTATAATCCTCCAAAAAAAGAAGATGAATGTGATGTCTGCGGCGGAGAGCTGGTTCTCAGGGATGATGATAAAGAGGAAACTGTAAAGAAAAGACTGGATGTATATCATGAACAGACAGCTCCGTTGATTGAGCATTATAAAGAGGCCGGTTCTTTATATGAGATTGACGGGACACAGGATATTGAAGTTGTTTTTGACAAAATTAAAAGTATTTTAGAGGCATAAAAAATGGCAGTGACAATAAAATCAAAAAAAGAAATTCAACTTATGCGTGAAGCAGGAAAGATGTTGGAAGATGTGCATAATCGGCTGGCTGAAATTATTCAGCCGGGAATTTCTACTCTGGAGATTGATCAATTTGGAGAAAAAGCGATCCGCGATCTGGGATGCGTTCCGAATTTTCTTAATTATAATGGGTATCCTGCATCTATCTGTGTATCTGTAAACGATGAGGTTGTACATGGAATTCCCCGAAAAGACCGTATCCTGCAGGAAGGCGATATTGTAAGCCTGGATGCAGGACTGATTCATGAGGGGTATCATTCCGATGCTGCAAGAACTCATTCAGTCGGGAAGATATCTGCGGAAGCAGAGCGTCTGATCCGGGTTACGAAGGAGAGTTTCTTTGAGGGAATAAAATTTGCAAAACCGGGAAATCATTTATTTGATATTTCGGAGGCAATACAGAAACATGTGGAGAGTCATGGGTATTCTGTGGTAAGAGATCTGGTTGGACATGGAATTGGAACTCATCTTCACGAAGATCCGCAGATTCCGAATTTTAAGCAAAGACGAAAAGGAATCAAGTTAAGACCAGGAATGACACTTGCCATTGAGCCGATGGTAAATGAAGGGGAATATGATGTGGTATGGCTGGATGATGACTGGACAGTTGTCACAGAGGATGGAAGTCTGGCTGCTCATTATGAGAATACCATTGTAATTACAGAAGATGGTTGTGAAATATTGACATTATCTGAATAGGAGGATGAAAATGGCAAAATCAGAGGCGATTGAAGTTGAAGGAGTAGTGCTGGAAAAACTGCCCAATGCAATGTTTAAGGTTGAGATTGAGGGAGGTCACGTAATCTTAGCTCATATCAGTGGAAAACTGAGAATGAACTATATTAAGATTCTTCCGGGCGACAAAGTAACACTGGCACTGTCACCGTATGATTTATCCAAAGGAAGAATTATTTGGAGAGATAAATAAAAAAGTCTTGAAAAATATGAAATAGAGTGATATAATCATATCCGAACGTTTTTTGAAAGGAGATATTCAAGTGAAGGTTAGAGCATCTGTAAAACCAATTTGCGAAAAATGCAAGGTTATTAAGAGAAAAGGATCTATCAGAGTAATCTGTGAGAATCCAAAACACAAACAGAGACAGGGATAATCACGGTATCTTGAATTCCAAAGGACAGTGATGATCCTTTGTTTTGTGTATTTACCTGTTTGCCGGAAGGCAAGTAAGGTGTGCTTATGATGTTTGTACATCGTAGGTTTATTTTGGCGGCTGCAGTGTGGGTACAGGTACACTCATACTGATTATTTATAGATAGAATAGACAGTTTAAGGAAAAGACATATATATCATTTCACCGTACGCGGATATATGGATTGCCCTTAATAAGCAATGTAATTATTTATTTTGGAGGAAGAAAAAACATGGCTCGTATTTCAGGTGTTGATTTACCAAGAGAAAAGCGTGTAGAGATTGGTCTTACTTATATTTATGGAATCGGTCTTTCCAGCGCAAAACGTATTTTGGCAGAGGCAAATGTGAATCCTGATACCCGTGTTCGCGATTTAACTGATGACGAAGTAAAGAGACTGAGCGCAGTCATCAACGAGACACAGGTTGTAGAAGGTGATTTAAGAAGAGAAATCGCTCTTAACATTAAGAGATTAAAAGAAATTGGATGCTACAGAGGAAAACGTCATAGACAGGGACTTCCTTGCCGTGGACAGAAAACAAAGACAAACGCTAGAACACGCAAAGGACCGAAAAAGACAGTAGCGAACAAGAAAAAATAAGACAGTGTATGATACGCCCGGCTGTATGGACGGCCTGGCAGCATAAGATTTGCAGTATCGGCAATCTTTTTGAAATTGAAATGAAGAAAGAAAGGTATACGTAATTATGGCTAAAGTTACAAAGAAAAGTGCAAAAAAACGTGTAAAGAAGAATGTACAGCACGGACAGGCACATATTCAGTCATCTTTTAATAATACAATCGTTACATTAACAGATGCACAGGGAAATGCTCTTTCTTGGGCAAGTGCAGGTGGGTTAGGATTCAGAGGATCTAAAAAATCTACACCATATGCAGCTCAGATGGCAGCTGAAACTGCAACAAAAGCAGCATTAGTGCATGGTTTAAAATCAGTAGACGTTATGGTAAAAGGTCCTGGGTCAGGAAGAGAAGCAGCAATCCGTGCTTTAGCAGCAGCTGGATTGGAAGTTACAAGCATTAAAGATGTAACACCTGTTCCACATAATGGATGTCGCCCACCAAAACGCAGAAGAGTCTAATTTAGGAGGATATATAAAGATGGCAGTAGATAGAACTCCAGTCTTAAAGAGATGCAGATCCTTAGGTTTAGATCCTGTCTTTTTAGGAATTGATAAAAAATCAAACAGAAGTTTAAATAGAGCAAACAGAAAGAAAAGCGAGTACGGACTTCAGCTTTGTGAAAAACAGAAAGCGAAATTCATCTATGGTGTATTAGAGAAACCTTTCCGTAACTACTATGCAAAAGCAGAGAGAATGAAAGGTCAGACTGGTACAAACCTGATGACATTATTAGAGCTTCGTCTGGACAATGTATTATTCCGTCTTGGTTATGGAAGAACAAGAAAAGAGTGCAGACAGATCGTTGACCACAAACATGTGTTAGTAAACGGAAAACAGGTAAACATCCCTTCTTATCAGGTAAAAGCTGGTGATGTTATCGAAATTAAAGAAAAACACAGAACTTCTCCTAGATACAAGGAAATCTTAGAAGTTACAGACGGAAGAATGATTCCATCTTGGTTAGAAGCAGATCATGATAACTTTACAGGAACTGTAAAAGAGCTTCCTACAAGAGATGAGATCGACGTACCGGTAAATGAAACATTAATCGTCGAGTTATATTCTAAATAATCATAACCCTCAAGTTAAACCTAAGCCAAAAGGAGGGCAAGCATGTTTGAATTTGAAAAACCAAATATTGAGATTAATGAGATTTCAGAAGATAATCGTTATGGACGCTTTGTTGTAGAACCTTTGGAAAGGGGATATGGTACAACTCTGGGAAATTCCCTGAGACGTATCATGCTTTCTTCTCTGCCGGGAGCAGCAGTAAGTTCAGTTAAGATCAAAGGTGTTCTGCATGAATTCAGTTCCATTCCGGGTGTAAAGGAAGACGTACCTGAAATCATCATGAATATCAAATCACTGGCAATTAAAAACAACAGCTCATCCGCTGAACCAAAGCAGGCTTATATTGAGTTTTCAGGAAAGGGTGTTGTAACTGCCGGCGATATCAAAGCGGACAGTGATATCGAAATTCTGAATCCGGATCTTGTTATTGCGACTTTAAGTGATGACAGCAGCAAGTTGGATATGGAACTTACTATCACAAACGGACGTGGATATGTAGGCGCAGATAAAGCAGATAAAGAAGGAAAAGCCATTGATGAGATTGCAGTTGATGCAATTTATACACCGGTAGAGCGTGTGAATCTGAAAGTGGAAAACACTCGTGTTGGTCAGATTACTGATTATGATAAACTGACATTAGATGTTTTCACTAATGGAACTTTGACTCCGGACGAATCTGTCAGTCTGGCAGCAAAAGTATTATGCGAGCATTTGAACTTATTTGTTGATCTTTCAGAGAATGCCAAAACAGCAGAAGTTATGGTTGAGAAGGAAGACGATGAGAAAGAAAAAGTTCTTGAGATGAGTATTGACGAACTGGAATTATCTGTTCGTTCATACAACTGCTTAAAGAGAGCTGGTATTAATACAGTAGAAGAACTGACCAATAAAACTTCAGAAGACATGATGAAGGTTCGTAACCTTGGACGTAAGTCTTTAGAAGAAGTATTGGCAAAATTAAGTGAACTTGGTTTATCCTTAAGTTCAGGAGACGAATAAATAAGACCCGCCTAGGCTGAAGGCAGAAGTAGGCAAGGCGAAAAATCACAGGAGGTCATTGAAATGGCAAAATATAGAAAATTAGGAAGAACATCTTCTCAGAGAAAAGCACTGATTCGTGCTGAAGTAACAAATCTTTTACATTATGGAAAAATTGTCACAACAGAAGCAAAAGCGAAAGAAATTCGTAAAGTTGCTGAAAAACTGATTGCTTTGGCCGTAAGAGAAAAAGATAATTTTGAAACTGTTACAATTGATGCAAAAGTTGCAAAAAAAGACAGTGAAGGAAAACGTGTAAAAGAAGTTGTAGATGGTAAAAAAGTTACTGTTTATGATACAGTTCAGAAAGAAATCAAAAAAGATTTACCATCCCGCTTACATGCAAGAAGACAGATGTTAAAGGTATTATATCCTGTAACAGAAGTACCTACAGAGATTGCAGGTAAGAAAGCCAACACAAAGAAAGTTGACTTAACAGCAAAATTATTTGACGAGTATGCACCAAAATACGCAGAGCGTAATGGTGGTTATACAAGAATTGTTAAGATTGCACAGCGTAAAGGTGACGCCGCATTACAGGTTGTACTTGAGTTAGTGTAAGAATTAACAACTATATTTGAAAAATTCCAAATCGACAACAACAAAAAAGAATGTGCTTTGCACATTCTTTTTATTTTGGCACATCCGGTGATTGTGTAATGCTTTGTTTCTTGCTATAATAAGACACAATGAATAAAGGAGCAAAAAAATGTCCATATTGGAAATAAAGAATTTAATACATAAATATACAACTTATGGTGACTCTGAAGACGAGAGGCAGGAGATTGCCGCCATTGACGATATTAGTTTGTCTGTGGAGAAAGGAGAGTTCGTTGCAATTCTCGGGAGAAATGGTTCTGGAAAATCATCTCTGGTAAAGCATATTAACGGATTGCTGATGCCAACACAAGGCATGGTTTCTATAAAAGGGATGGATACCAGAGATCAAAGAAATCTTCTGAAAATCCGGCAGGATGCGGGGATTGTTTTTCAGAATCCGGATAATCAGATTGTTGGAACAACAGTAGAGGAAGATACTGCCTTTGGACCGGAGAATCTGGGAATAGAACCTGAGGATATTTGCAAGAGAATTACAGCAGCGTTAACAGGTGTTGGGATGCAGGATTATCGGGAAGCAAGTCCGAATCATTTATCCGGCGGACAGAAACAGAGAGTGGCGATTGCCGGTATTATGGCGATGGAACCGGAGTGTATTGTGATGGATGAGCCTACAGCGATGCTGGATCCGGAAGGACGCAGGCATGTTCTTTCTCTGGTAAGAGAATTAAACAGGGAGAAGCATATCACAATTTTAATGGTAACACATCATATGGAGGAAGTGGTTTTGGCAGACCGGATCATCGTCATGGATCAAGGGAAAATTATTATGGATGGAACGCCAAAAGAGATTTTTTCAAGGGTCGCAGAAATGAAAGAACTGGGTCTGGAGGTGCCTTATGCCGCAGAACTGGCAGCGGAGTTAAGAAAAGAAGGGGTGCCGCTTTCTGAAACAATTACAACAAAGGAAGAGCTGGTGGAAGAATTATGTCGATTTATTTAGAACAGGTAAGTTATGCTTATAAAGATAATTCCAGACAGAAAAATTACGCCTTGAAGGATGTAAGTCTGGAAGTTAAAAAAGAAGAATTTATAGGAATTGTGGGTCATACTGGTTCCGGAAAATCCACATTGATCCAGCATTTCAACGGTTTAATGAAGCCAACGTCCGGCAGGGTCTTGTTTCATGGAGAGAATATTCATAAAGAAAAATATCCGCTCCGGGAACTGCGGGGAAAAGTTGGCATCTGTTTTCAATATCCGGAACATCAGTTGTTTGAGACAACGATTTTAGATGATGTATGTTTCGGGCCGATGAATTTCGGAAAGACAAAAGAGGAAGCAGAAATAATTGCCAGAAGAGCCTTGAAGGATGTGGGAATGTCGGAGAAACTCTTTTCAAAGTCTCCTTTTGAATTATCCGGTGGACAGAAGCGAAGAGTGGCAATCGCCGGAATTCTTGCGATGGAACCGGAATATTTTATTCTGGATGAACCCACAGCAGGTCTTGATCCGGTAGGAAAAGATCAGATTTTAAGACTGTTAAAGAAACTACATGAAGAAAAGAAGATTACGATTATTCTCGTATCTCACAGTATGGAAGATGTGGCACAGTATGCGCAGAGAATCATTGTGATGAATCATGGAGAAATTATGTATGACGGAAGCCCTCGTGAGGTATTTGCTCATGAAGGAGAGCTTTACAAGGCAGGACTTTCGCTGCCTTTCTATTGTCAGCTGGCAGGAGAACTTGCAGATCGGGGATTTCCGGTTCGGAGAGATTTGCTGACTTTAAAGGAAACGAAAGAAGCGATTTTAGATATTTTGAGAAGGAAACCAGATAATGCTTAGAGATATTACGATTGGACAATATTATAAAGAAGATTCTATGATTCACAGACTGGATCCAAGGGTTAAATTGTTTGCTGTTCTAATTTATGTTGTGACATTGTTTATGCACAAATCACCTGCAACCTATGTTATGTCACTATTGTTTTTGGGATTTGCTATTGGACTTTCGAAAGTTCCGCTGTCTTATATTGTAAGGGGACTGAAGGCGGTAGCGGTGATTTTGCTGTTTTCTGTGTTGATTAATATGCTGTTTATTCCGGGAGAACCGGTTATTGAAGTTGGTTTTATATCTGTATCAAGAGAAGGTATTATTACAACAATTTATCTTGGAAGCCGATTAATTATGCTGGTGCTTGGAACATCTTTATTAACTTTTACGACAACACCAAATGAACTGACAGACGGATTAGATAAATCTCTTGGATTTCTAAACAAAATCAGAGTTCCGGTTCATGAGATTGCGATGATGATGTCCATAGCACTTCGTTTTATTCCTATTTTAACAGAAGAGTTGGAAAAGATTATGAAGGCGCAGACAGCCCGTGGTATTGATTTTGAATCAGGGGGACTGTTAAAAAGGGTACAGAGTATGGTTCCGATTATCGTGCCGCTATTTGTGGCTGCAATTCGCCGTGCCAATGATCTTGCCATGGCGATGGAGTCCAGATGCTATCATGGAGGCGAGGGGAGAACAAAACTGTATCCCTTGAAATATGAAAAAAGAGATTACTGCACTTACATTTTTCTGGCAGTATTTTTGGCAGTTATGGTTTATCTCTCTTTTTTTAGTCCCTGGAGGTAGTCATGAAACGAATAAAATTAGTTGTAGCATATGACGGAACCAACTACTGTGGATGGCAGGTACAGCCGGAAGCAGTCACTGTTGAAGGCGTGTTAAACCACCATTTGTCCGAGCTGCTTGGAGAAGAGATTAAAGTGATCGGAGCCAGCAGAACAGATTCCGGAGTTCACGCATTGGGGAATGTGGCGGTTTTCGATACGGATAGCAAAATTCCGGGAGAAAAAATGGCAAAAGCGTTGAATGCGAGGCTGCCGGAAGATATTATAATTCAGGCATCAAAAGAAGTACCGTCGGATTATCATCCGAGGTTTCAGGATACAAGAAAAACTTACGAGTACACGTTTTATAATGCATCTTATGATAATCCTGTAACCAGCAGGCATCATCATTTTGTATATGTTCCGTTAGATGTGGAAAAAATGAATCAGGCAGCTCAATATTTTGTAGGCGAGCATTGCTTTATCAGCATGTGCAGCAGTAAAGCTCAGGTAACTTCTTATGAAAGAGAGATTTTCGAATGTGCTGTAAGAAAAAACGGAAAGTACATTACTATGACAGTTACAGGCAGCGGTTTCCTTTATAATATGGTGCGCCTGATGGCAGGGACACTTTTAGAAATCGGAAGAGGGAAACAAGAGCCGGAATGGGTGAAAGAAATTCTTGCTTCAAAAGAACGTGTAACACCGGGACCGAAACTCCCGGCTAAGGGACTTACTTTGATGAACATAGAATACCTGGAGGAATTGGAAGATGGGAAATAGTTTGGTTATATTCCAAAAATTACTGGTGTTGTTTGGGTTTATGCTGATTGGAAGTTTTGGTTACCGGAAGAAGTGGATTTCAGATCAGAGTGGAAGTCAGATTTCAGGACTGATTGTTAATGTTTTTAATCCGGCATTGATCATTTCAGGCGTAACAGGTGCTCAGGGACAGGGAAGTTGGTCTTTGGTTTTAACAAATCTTGTAATGGCAGTAATTCTATTTGCTGTTTTAATTGGAATCAGTCCACTGTTTGTAAGAATTTTAAGAATCAGAAAGAATCAGAGAAATATTTATTCGGTTATGTTGATTTTTTCAAATCTTGGATTTATGGGGATTCCGCTGATTCAGGAACTGTATGGCAAGGGTGCAATTTTTTACGTGGCATTGTATACACTGGTATTCAACATACTTTTTTATACATATGGTGTGTATCTGTTTGAAAAAGAAAGGTCTCTGCAAGCCGGAAAAACAGCAAAACTTACATTTCAGTGGAAGAAAATTGTGAATCCGGGAATGGCAGCATGTCTGGTTTCATTGATTTTATTTGCTTCCGGAATTTCTGTTCCCGATCCTGCGGTTAGTTTTTTTGACTACCTTGGAAATGCCGCCGTTCCTCTGTCTATGATTATGACCGGTGTTTCTCTGGCAAAGATGCCGCTGCGAGAGGTGTTTACGGATTACAAGATGTATGAGTTTGCTTTTTTAAAGATGCTGGTGATCCCTATAGGAGCAGCGTTGATTATAAAAAATTTTCAAATCAATCCGTTATTATCTGGAATTATGGTGTTAATGTTTGGAATGCCCAACGGCAGCATGCCGGTGATGATGGCGGTAGATTACGGATTGGATAGTTCTATATGCAGCCGGGGAATTGTTTTGACAACATTGCTTTCGCTGATTACACTTCCGATTGTAACTTATATGATATGATGGAAAAGATGTAAAAAATGGTACATTTGTCTATTGACACACCCGAGTCCGTGTTATATAATATAAAACTGTGACATAAGAGAGAATACTACCCCAAAGCCCCGGTGGGAGTATTTTATATAGACACATTGATTGATAGTATTTTAAGGAGGAACACCATGAAAAGTTTTATGGCCAGCCCATCAACAATTGAAAGAGAATGGTATGTAGTTGATGCTACAGGACATACATTAGGACGTTTAGCATCTGAGATTGCAAAGATCTTAAGAGGAAAAAATAAACCGATTTATACACCTCATATGGACGCAGGAGATCATGTGATCGTGGTAAATGCAGACAAAATTAAAGTAACAGGTAAGAAAATGGATCAGAAGATCTATTATCACCACTCTGACTATGTTGGCGGAATGAAAGAGCAGACATTAAAAGAGAAATTAGCAAAGAAACCTGAAGATGTTATTTATCTCGCTGTAAAGGGTATGCTTCCAAAAGGTCCTTTAGGAAGACAGATGATTAAAAAACTTCACGTATATGCAGGCCCAGAGCACAAAAATCAGGCTCAGCAGCCAAAAGCATTAGAGATCAAGTATTAATTTTAGAAGGAGGACGAAGAAGTGGCTACAGCAAAATTTTATGGAACTGGTAGAAGAAAACATAGTGTTGCCAGAGTATATTTAGTACCTGGAACAGGTAAAGTTACAATCAATAAGAGAGATATTGATGAATATTTCGGATTAGAGACATTAAAAGTAGTAGTACGTCAGCCATTGGTTGCTACAGATACAGTTGATAAATACGATGTATTAGTAAACGTTCATGGTGGTGGATTTACAGGACAGGCAGGAGCAATCCGTCATGGTATTTCCAGAGCTTTATTACAGGTAGACGGAGACTTCCGTTTAACACTGAAAAAAGCAGGATTCTTAACAAGAGATCCAAGAATGAAAGAAAGAAAGAAACCAGGTCTCAGAAAAGCACGTCGTGCACCACAGTTTTCAAAGAGATAAGCAGTTATCTGCGAACAAAAAATGTATATACAAAGCCCCGGAGTGCATTTGCACTCATGGGGCTTTTGTTATATATTTTTTTGTTCATAGGAACGCAAGAATGATCGAGACGAAGCAGGGCGAAGTCGAGATGTACTTGCGTTCGCAGATAAGGTAAAGAGTAGGAGTTCTTTGTATGTATTTTTAAAATTATATGTGATACAATAATTGTACTATAAAGTTTTGGAGGGATGAATATGGAGCATACTTTTTTGATAGATGTTGAGCTGAAAAAAGTTCGTCATTTAAAGAATATTTCAATTCCTTTAGATAAAGAAAAAAGAAAGCATTTGATTTTAACAGGTAAAAATGGAAGCGGAAAGACCAGTGTATTGGAAGCAATGGTGCAATATTTTAATAGTATTTCGTCACCAAACAGAACAACATTGAAAGATGTAAAAAGAAATCAACAAATATGGTCAGATAAAATTGAAGAATTAAGTAGAAATATAGATTCTGAAGAAAACAGACAACAACTTTATCAGGCTAAAAAAAATTTGAAGGTGTGGGAACATGAGATAGAGCTTTGGAAAGATATTGTCCTTGAATTTACATCGGAGGTTCTTTTACGAGAAAAATATGAAAAAGGGAATTTTATTTTTGCATATTATAGAGCTGAAAGAGAATTTCAAGTAGAAGAATACAAAAATATTGAAAAAATAGAATTTCAAGATAAGTATAGTATTGCTGAAAATCCAGGTGTAAAATTCACAAAATATCTTGTGGATTTGAAGGCTACTCAGGCTTTTACGAAGGATAATGAAAAATCTGAAAGGATAAACAAATGGTTTCATACATTTGAGAACCTTTTAAAGAAAATTTTTGAGGATGAAAATCTTCAGTTAAAATTTAATGATGAAACATTTCAATTTTCTATCTGCGAGACAGATAAAGAACCCTTTGATTTTAATACAATGTCCAGTGGTTATTCAGCAATATTTGAGATCATTAATGATCTAATTATAAGAATGGAGGCAAAGTCAGGACTTCGAACCGAGTTTGATATGGAAGGAATTGTATTAGTTGATGAGATTGAAACTCATTTACATTTAGAATTACAGAAAAAGATACTTCCTATTTTAACAACTCTTTTCCCTAATATTCAATTTATTATTACGACCCATTCTCCGTTTATTTTAAGTTCTTTGGATAATGCTGTAATTTATGATTTGCAGAACAGAACACTTGTGGAAAATGGCTTGGAAAATTTGCCATATGAAGGGATTGTAGAAGGCTATTTTAAAGCTGACAGCTTATCAGAAGAATTACGTACAAAATATAGCAGATATAAAGTATTAGTTTCTAAAAAAGAATTATCGGATGAAGAATATGAAGAAATTGATAAACTAGAATATTATTTAGATGAAATCCCGGATTATTTGGCAAAAGAACTGACATCAGAATATAGTCGACTGAAACTGGAGTTTTTAAACAGGGGGTAAGAGTAGTGATTAAAATAGAGAGAAACCCTATTCCGCCTCCCTCACTGGCTATTGAAGAGGAAAAGGCGAAAGGGATTTATAATAAGCCAGATGTAATACAGAGATTAAAAGAAGATTTCTATGATAAGTGCTATATTTGTGAACTGAAAGGATTATCGGATCCAGAAGTGGAACATCTAAAACCACATCATGGACGTACAATACCAGAAAGAGTTTTTGACTGGAACAATTTATTCTATGTGTGTCCTCATTGTAATAATATAAAAAAAGAATCGAAATATGATGATATGATTATAGACTGTTGTGAAGAAGATCCAGAAAGAATGTTAGATCAGTACTATAAAGAAGGACATGTAAATGTACATAACATTGTGGATGAAGAGCGGGCTATTATGACTGCAGAACTTATAGAGGAATGTTTTGAAAAACGAAATACAGGGATTAGGGAGGCGGCTTGTCAGCACAGAATTTATCGTTTAGCAGATGAGATGAATGTTTTGTATAAAACATTGGAAAAGCATAAGAAAAATCCGGAATTATCACGTTATAAAAGAAGTTTGAGATCTACATTAAGTAGAAATAGTATATTTGCAGCATTTAAAAGAAGTTATGTAAGAGAACATATTTCAGATTATCCAGATTTAGAAGAATTTTTAGTGTAATTGAGGTGTGAGTGTCTTTCTTTTAACAATAAATGTTTGCCGTGTGCGGACAGGATAATATTGCATATTGTAAAAATTATGTAAATGTAATAAAATTGCATATTTTTTGTACTTTTCTTTGAGCATTGTAGAGAAAAAGATTTTTTTTTGCTATAATACAGATAGATAAAAAAATAACAATGTGTTAGGCGCGCATAAAAGGAAGGGTAAACATTATGTACGACAAAACAAGTATCAACAGTTTGAAAAAAGATGTATTGTATTTGGTAGCCAGAATGGCTTTTGCCGGAATTTTGGAAGAAGAACGTGATCTGATTCCTGAGCAGATGATTCCGGGACCTACACCGACATTCCGCTGCTGTATTTACAAAGAACGTGAGATTATCCGTCAGAGAATTCGTCTTGCAGAAGGAAAAGCTCCGGGAGCTGAGGATGATGGAAATATTATCCAGGTTATTAAGTCTGCCTGCGCGGATTGTCCGATTTCCAGTTATGTTGTAACAAACAACTGTCAGAACTGTCTTGGAAAAGATTGTATTCAGGCATGTCGTTTTGGTGCTATTAAACCGGGAAATGAAAGATCAGAGATTGATGCAGCAAAATGTAAAGAGTGTGGAATGTGTGCAAAAGCATGTCCATATCATGCGATTGCCCATCTTTCAAGACCATGTAAGGACAGCTGTCCTGTAGATGCTATTTCTTATGATGAGTACGGTATCACAGTGATTGATAAGGAGAAGTGTATCCGCTGCGGACAGTGCGCATTAAAATGTCCGTTTGGTGCAATCGGAACAAAATCATGGATTGTTGATGTTGTGAATGCATTAAAGAGCGGAAAAAAAGTTTACGGAATTCTTGCACCGGCAACAGAAGGACAGTTTGGAAAAGACATTACAATGGAGAGCTGGCGTCAGGCAGTGAAAAAGGTTGGATTCACCGATTTAGTGGAAGCAGGACTCGGTGGAGATATGACTACTTGCAGCGAAGCAGAAGAATGGCTGGAAGCCTATAGAGCAGGCGAGAAAAAGACGACATCCTGCTGCCCTGGATTTGTTAACATGATCCGTAAACATTATCCGGAATTGGCAGATAAGATTTCTACAACGGTATCTCCAATGTGTGCGGTATCCAGAATGATCAAAGCAAAAGATCCTGATGCAGTTACTGTGTTTATCGGGCCATGTGTTGCTAAGAAATCTGAAGTTGTAGATCAGAGAATTGAAGGAAATGCAGATTATGTATTGAATTATAATGAGATTCAGGCAATCTTCCGTGCAAAAGAGGTAGAATTAGAACCTGCTGAGAATACATATCAGGAATCCAGTATCTTTGGAAAATATTATGGAAACTCCGGTGGAGTAACAAATTCTGTTTTAGAATATATGAAAGAAACAGATCAGGAAGCTGATATTAAGGTATGTAAGGCAAACGGTGCGGCAGAGTGTAAAAAAGCTCTTATGTTCCTGAAAGCCGGAAGACTTCCGGAAGACTTCATCGAGGGTATGGCTTGTGAAGGCGGATGTGTCGGAGGACCAAGCCGCAACGCCGAAGTATTAAAGTCCAAAAAGGTAAGAGATACATTGATTAAAGAGGCAGATGACCGCAAGATTACCGATAACCTGAAACGTTATGATATGGATAGCTTTTCCATGCACAGACACTAAAAAAGATCCGCTCTATTGAAAATATTGATAGAGCGGATTTTTTTCTACAAAAGTTATTTTATTCTCAGCATTATTTTAAATTGTATGAAAAACAGTAATGATTCCTGCTAGATTCGATTTGAAAAGTGTGTTATAGTATTTCTGAGTTAACAGGGTAAAAATATTTTATTTTGGAGGTATTGAAATGAAAGATATCATCGTTACAGATACAATCAAATATATCGGTGTAGATGATCACGACATTGATTTATTTGAGAGTCAGTATATTGTTCCGAATGGAGTTTCTTATAATTCCTATGTTATTTTGGATGAGAAAGTTGCCGTAATGGATACGGTAGATAAGAGAAAAACAGAAGAATGGATGGTAAATCTTGAGGCAGCTCTGGATGGACGTGCTGTAGATTATATTGTTGTTTCTCATATGGAGCCGGATCATGCAGCAAGTCTTCAGGTATTGGCTGAGAAATATCCACAGGCACAGATTGTAGGAAATGCAAAAACATTTAATATGATTCCTCAGTTCTTTACTTTTGATTTAGAAGGACGTCAGGTTGTTGTAAAAGAAGGAGAAACTTTATCTCTGGGAGTACATACACTGCAGTTCTTCATGGCGCCAATGGTTCACTGGCCGGAAGTTATGGTAGCGTATGAACAGTCTGAGAAGATTCTTTTCTCAGCAGACGGATTTGGTAAATTCGGTGCGTTGGATGCAGAAGAAGATTGGGCATGTGAAGCAAGACGTTACTACTTTAATATTTGTGGAAAATATGGAGTACAGGTACAGGCATTGTTGAAAAAAGCTGCAACACTGGATATCCAGATGATCTGCCCTCTTCACGGACCGATTTTAAAAGAAGATCTTGGATATTATATTGGACTGTATGACACATGGAGCAAGTATGAGCCGGAAAATGAGGGAATTTTAATTGCTTATGCTTCTATTCATGGAAATACTGCTGAGGCTGCAAAGAAACTGGCTTCAATTTTAGAAGAAAAAGGAGCTCCAAAAGTTGCAGCGGCAGATTTATCAAGAGACGATATGGCAGAGGCAATCGAAGATGCATTCCGTTATGATCGTCTGGTGCTGGCATCAGCGACTTATGATGGTGGAATCTTCCCATGCATGGAGGACTTCTTACATCACTTGAAGGCAAAGAATTATCAGAAACGTAAAGTAGCATTTATGGAAAATGGTTCTTGGGCACCAACTGCTGCAAAACAGATGAAAGCGATTGTGGAAGGCTTCAAAAACATGGAAGTTGTAGAGCCTGTGGTTACAATCAAATCTACAATGAAGGATGACACAGTAAAAGCAATGGAAGAGTTAGCAAATAACCTCTTAGCATAAGATTCAATAACCTATAGAGATCAGGATGATCTCAAATCCAGTATAAAAGATGTATCCTTTCGAGAGAAAAGATACATCTTTTGTTTTAAAAACAATTTTGCCGGTAAAGCGGATTGGGAATGTCTGATTTGCCATACAGCGCCTAGAGAAAGGAGAAAATAATGGGAGAATTTCAATATGTGTTTGGGCCGATTCCGTCCCGGAGACTTGGAAGATCACTGGGAATCAGTCCATTGCCAAAAAAAACCTGTAATTATTCCTGTATTTACTGTCAGTTGGGAAGGACTGATAAGATGACAAATGTCCGCCGGGAATATTATAAGACCAAAGATATTTTAAATGAATTTCGCCAATACCTGAAATATTCTGATCAATTTGATATTGTGACAGTAGTGGGAGAAGGAGAACCAACGTTATGCAGTAATTTAGGGGAATTAATCTGCGGATTGAAAGAGTTAACGGACAAGCCGGTTGCTGTGATTACCAATGGAGCATTGCTTTCGGATGCTTCTGTGAGGGAAGAATTATGCCATGCAGATATGGTACTTCCATCTATGGATGCATATGATCAGGAAACGGCAAAAAAGATTGACCGTCCGTATGGAACAATAAAATTTGAAGAAGAGTTCGAAGGATTAAAATCATTTACAGAGATGTATCCGGGAGAACTCTGGCTGGAAATTATGCTGGTGGACGGAATTAATGATGATGAATCCTCTATTGAAAAGTTCAGAGAGCGGTTAAAAGAGTTAAAGTATGATCGATTGTATTTGAATACACCCGTACGTCCGCCGGCAGAAGAGGGTGTCAATGTGGTATCATCAGAGAGGATGGCATTTGCAGTAAAGGCTCTGGGAGGGATCTCTATTGATATGCTCAGCTCCGGAAGCTTTTTCAGTGAAATTGAAGATGACTATGAGGCGGTGAAATCCATTATTAAAAGACATCCTATGAACCAGTTTGAATTGGGCGGTTTTTTAGATAGCAGAAATGCAGAGAATAAAGAGGAAATGATTGAGAAAATGAAGCAGGATGAGGAAATTGCAGTGCTGGATTATAAAGGAATTCTGACATTCCGGCTTCGGTAGGAAGGAGTATCGTATGAAACGCAGTGTAAAAAGAGTAGCGGCAATTCACGATTTATCAGGCTTCGGACGGGCATCCCTGACGGCAGTTATTCCTATATTATCATCTATGGGGGTACAGGTTTGTCCGTTGCCGACAGCAATTTTATCAAACCATACAGGTGGATTTGAAGACTTTAGTTTTGTGGATTTTACAGATCATATGCAGGAATATATTGATCAATGGAAAAAACTTCAACTGGATTTTGATTGTATTTATTCTGGTTTTTTAGGATCAGAGCGACAGATTCAGATTGTATCTGATTTTATTGATGATTTTGGGACAGAGGAAAATATTGTTGTGGTAGATCCTGTTCTGGGGGATAATGGAGATCTGTATTCTACGATGAATGAGATTCATGTGCAAAAGATGCGAAAGCTTATTGTAAAGGCGGATATTATTACGCCTAATTTTACAGAAGTGAGTCTTTTGCTGGGAGAAGATTATATAGAGCAGGTTACGGATGATAAGATCAAAATCTGGCTTCGGAAATTGTCAGATATGGGACCGAAAATTGTTGTGGCTACCAGTGTTCCGGATCAGGGAGCAGGAAGAGATTCTAATGTCGTTGCTTTTGACCGAAGCAGTGATACGTATTGGAAGATTCAGTGCCGCTATATCCCGGCATCCTATCCGGGAACCGGAGATGCGTATACTTCGGTAATGATCGGAAGTCTTCTGGCAGGAGACAGCCTGCCGATTGCGTTGGATAAAGGGGTACAATTTATTACTCAGGCGATTAAAGCAAGCTATGGTTTTGATTATCCAAACAGAGAAGGTGTTCTGTTAGAAAAGGTTCTCGAAGTCTTAAAGATGCCGGTTGTGTTGGGCGGATATGAAATGTTGGAGTAGAGAAAGCGGCAGATGGTTATTATGCAGTTAACTGTTTGAGTGCCTTCAAAGAATATTGTCAGAGATTTCTTTTTAAGAAACCATAGGCAGTGCTATAGGAGAGATTTTCCAGAAGATGGGAGATCTCTTTTTCTGATTGCTGAAATCCCTGGATGATCCATTGTTCAATAATGGCGATGCATCCTCCGACAATATAAGTATGCAGGGCATTTAGCTGCCAGGCAGAATAATCAGGATATTTGCTCTGCAGAAGCGGCATGGTCCACTTCTGGGAGGCGGCAATCAGTTTATTTAAAAATCCAGGGTCTCCGTGAGATGAAAAGAGAAGTCGGATGAGCTCTTTGTGATCTCCGATATAGTCGATGATAGAGGACATCAGCTGAGAGATGGAATTTTCCTTATTAAATTGTTTCAAATCTTCTTCCAGAGTGTCTAAGATTTCATCCTCAATAGATTCCAGAAGATCCATAGTACTGGAATAATAGGTGTAAAATGTGCTGCGGTTAATATCAGAGGCTTCGCACAGGCGGGAAACGGATATTTTTTGAATCGGCTGATCTTTTAGGAGCATTAAAAGATTTTCTTTTAACATACGTTTGGTGCGCAGAACGCGCCGGTCAATCTTTTTTTCTTTCATAACAATTCTCCATTTCTATAAAAAAGGACGAGAGTGTTGGATAACCATCAAAGATGAAGGCTTTGGTGGTTGTTCTCTGTTTCTGTATTTATTATAATATACATATGAACGAAAAACAACATTTGTAGGATAAAGGGGGACAAAACACATGAATCGACAAGAATTTTATGATGGAAAGATATTTGATGCTTATCGATATTTAGGTGCTCACAAAGAAGGAGACCGGATTCGTTTTGTTACCTATGCGCCAAAGGCATCAAAAATTTCTGTAATCGGAGAGTTTAACGGATGGAAAGAAGAGTTTTTTGAAAAGGATGGGCAGAGCGGATTTTTCCAGTTTGTTTCAGATCGGGCAAGAGAAGGACAGATGTATAAATACTGTATTTACGGACCGGATGGAAAAATGCAGGAACATTGCGATCCTTATGGATTTGAGATGGAGTTAAGACCAGGGGCTTGTTCGATTATCAGGGAACTTGGAAATTATGAGTTTCATGACAGGAGCTGGATGGAAAAGAGAAGCGTGGGAATCTGCGAGGCTGTAAATATTTACGAGATGCATATGGGATCATGGAAGATGAATCCGGAAGATGAGAACGGATGGTATCATTATGATGAGATAGCCGAAATGTTAATTCCTTATTTAAAGAAGAACCATTACACACATGTGGAACTGATGCCGTTGTCAGAACATCCTTTTGACGGCTCCTGGGGATATCAGAATACAGGATTTTTCGCGCCGACGAAGCGGTATGGAACACCGGATCAGCTGATGAAATTCGTAGATTTACTGCATCAGGCAGATATCGGTGTGATTATGGATTTTGTTCCGGTTCACTTTGCAGTGGACGGCTATGGGTTAAAGTTATATGATGGCACACCTCTCTATGAGTATGATAACCGGGATACCGGAGAGAGTGAATGGGGAAGCTGCAATTTTATTCATTCCAGACGCGAGGTTCAGTGCTTTTTGCAGTCGGCGGCCAATTACTGGCTGGAGGAGTATCACTTTGACGGGATACGTATGGATGCGGTCAGCCGTCTCATTTACTGGCAGGGAGATGAAAACAGAGGTGTGAATGACACTGCCATCAAATTTTTAAAAGATTTCAATCTCGGATTAAAACAGCGCCATCCTACGGCGATGCTGATTGCGGAGGATTCCACTTCTTATCCGGGAGTCACTGCACCGATTTGGAAGGGCGGACTCGGATTTGATTATAAATGGGATCTTGGATGGATGCACGATACTCTGGAATATTTTCAGACAGCTCCGGAATACCGAAGCAGAGACTATCATAAACTGACTTTTTCTATGATGTATTTTTGGAAGGAACATTATATGCTGGAATTCTGTCATGATGAGGTGGTTCATGGGAAGGCGACGATTCTGCAAAAGATGTATGGAGATTATGAAGATAAGTTCCCACAGGCAAGAGCTATGTATCTTTATATGATGATGCATCCGGGGAAAAAGCTGAATTTTATGGGGAATGAATTCGGGCAGCTCAGAGAATGGACGGAGAAGCAGGAGCAGGACTGGATGATTTTAAAATATCCGATTCATGATGCATTTCACCGATATATGATAAAACTTAATGATATTTACCGGAAAGAAAAGGAACTGCATTATGATTATGATTCTGAGAATTTTAAGTGGCTGGACTGCCATCAGGAAGAACGTTGTATCTATGCAGTGGGCAGAGTAAGTGAGAATCGGGTGCTGGCAGGAATTTTTAATTTTTCTGATCAGGAGCAGGAAGATTATGAACTTGAGATTCCGGGAGAGTGGCAGCAGGAGATTCTGTTACATACAGATTGGATGGACTATGGAGGAGAAGTTGAAAAAGGAAAGGAAAACTGTAGTTTGTCTGTCAAAAAACATCAGAGCAAGTTGACAATTACACTTCCAAGGTACAGTGGGATTTTTATTGCACTGACAAGGAAAGAATAAAGAATCCCGTCTTTTGCGTTAACGGCAAAAGACGGGATTTTTTTATACAATTAGGAAAGTTCTCCGAACTTCCTATGGTATAAAAAACCGCTCCGCGGAGGATCGCACTGCGGCGTACAAGGCAAATGTCGCTTATGCTCCACGCCACAGGCGGAGATGCCTGCAAGCAGGCATCTTTTCATTAGTTCTCCTGTTTTTTGTAGATCAGATAGGAATAGAGCATTGGAATAATTGTCAGAATAATGATGACTGCAGCGAATATGGCAATATTAAAATATTTCGGAAGGAATACGGCCAAAGCCATGACAAGTCCTCCGATGAACCAGATTTTTCCTGCCAGACGATGAGTCTTAAACCATACGGTATCGTTGGCAATTGTCCATGGAGTTTTAATTCCCATAAAATAGTTTGGTTTGATTTTTGGCATCATATTTCCGATAAATGCAAAGAAAATTCCAACGAGAAATGGAATCCATCGCTCCATACTAAGTTCAATGCCAAAGCATGCAGCCAGTGTAAATATCTGCATCGCAAATAAAAAGAGGCACAGCGCTGTTTTGAAAAGACGGTATTCACGGTCAAACAAAGAATAAAATGAGCGTTTCGGATCTACTTTTTTTAACAGGTCCATCAGGAGCCAGAAAAGTAAAATCAGAGCAGGTTCTAAAAAGATCCAGAATTTGCTTCCGTAGTTATCGATGGTTCCGTTTACGTTCCAGTGAATCGGAATCTGATTGTCTAAAAATGGAAAGGCGCCGATAGAAAGTATAAGAGATAATACAAAAATTACGAGCAGTCCTTTATTTTTGATCTTCATAGTGATCATCCTCCTTAAAGCTGGAAAGCCAGCTGATAATTTCCTCAAAAACTGAGAGATTTAATTCATAATAAAGATATTTTCCTTCTCTTTGTACCGTAACTAAATTGGCTTCTTTTAAGATATTCAGGTGATGGGAAATGGTGGCTCCCGTCATATCAAAATGTTCGCCAATCTCTCCGGCGGATAAACTTCTCTCCTTTAATAAATTTAAAATCTTTCTTCTTGTAGAATCAGACAGTGCTTTGAATGTTTTCTGAAATCCCACAGCATCACCTTCTTTCCGGAACGCATCCGTAGATTTAATGTTTAATAAAAAACAATTAGAAGTTTATCTAAATATAACACCGAACAGAGCATGTGTCAATTATATTTGAAAATATTCATCGTATGATTGAGATAAAATCAAAAGCACTGTGTTATAATATCAAATGTAGGATGACTCTTTCCTCTGGTCAGTAAGAATTTAGAATCAGGAGTGAGTCTTAAATGGCACGAAACACGAAAAGGAGATCTTTATGAAAGTTTACGATTTAGTAATTATTGGATCAGGACCTGCTGGAATGACGGCCGCAATTTATGCTAAGAGGGCAATGTTAGATTGTATTTTGCTGGAGAAGGAATATCTTCCGGGAGGGCAGGTTATTAAGACCTATGAGGTAGATAATTATCCGGGAATTCCAAAAACCAACGGAATGGAATTGAGCAGCAAATTTTCAGAACATGCAAATGAGCTGGGAGTAGAGCGTATGACAGCAGAAGTACGCAATATCAAAGCTGATGGAGAAATTAAGGAAATTGAAGTTGGGAATGGAGAAACTCTGCAGACCAAAACGATTATCCTTGCTACGGGAGCTGTTCATCGAACACTTTCTGTACCGGGAGAAGAAAAGTTTACCGGAATGGGAGTATCCTATTGTGCAACCTGCGATGGGGCTTTTTTCCGAGACAAGGTAACCGCAGTGGTCGGCGGAGGAGATGTCGCTCTGGAGGATGCGGTTTTTCTGAGCCGCATGTGTAAAAAAGTATATTTAATTCACCGCAGAGATGAATTTAGGGGAGCGAAAATTCTTCAGGATCAGGTTCAAAAAAGTGAGAACATAGAGATTTTATGGGACACTGTTGTAACAGAAATCATAGGAGAAAATACTGTGGAAAAGATTAGCATACAAAATGTGCATAACCATGTGGATAACACCTTAGAGGTTGATGGTGTTTTCGTTGCAGTAGGAACAAAGCCTGCTTCAGATTTGCTGAAGGGTCAGATCGAAATGGATGAGCAGGGATATATTTTAGCTGCGGAAGACGGAGTTACCAGTATTCCGGGAATTTTTGCCGGTGGAGACGGAAGAGCCAAAAAGTTGCGTCAGGTGGTGACCGCAGTCGCAGATGGAGCGAATTGTGTGCAGTCAGTGGAGAGGTATCTTCAAAAGATGTAATTTTCAGACAATTTGACAAAGTTTTCATTGGTGACTAAAAAAAGAAATTGCAACCATTATTGTACGATTTGTACTAGTTGTATAACATTTCTGAATGCAAGTATTTTTTGTAGAAATATGAAAAAACTACCCACAAGATACTCACAAAGTTATCCACATACGAAAATGGCTTAATAGAGCCAAAAAGTACTTACCCACAGAGTTATCCACATTATCCACAGTCGAGTGGTGTTAAAATCAGTCGAAAAAAGTTTGTGAAAAAAGTGAAAAGAAAACGTATGTTTTGTGTAATATTTCTAAAAAGATTTTGTTTCATTCAGTAATGTTATGTGTTATAATAAATACACATAAAAAAGTAAAGGAGATGGGAGCCATGAAATTCATTATTAGTGGAAAGAACATTGAGATCACAGAAGGAATTAGGGCTGCAATAGAAGAGAAGTTGGGGCGTCTCGATAAGTATTTAGTAGACGATACTATCATCAACGTGACTCTTAGTGTTCAGAAGGGAAGACAGAAGATAGAAGTTACCATTCCTATGAAAGGGCACATTATTCGTGCAGAAGAAGGCAGCGAGGATATGTATGTATCCATTGATCTGGTTGTGGATGTGATTGAGCGTCAGATTCGCAGATATAAGACAAGGATTATGAACCAGAAGCATGAAGGAACCAGTTTCAGACAGGAATTCATGGAGATGGATGATGAGGTGGAGGATGATGAGATTCGCATTATCCGAAGCAAGAAGTTCGCAATTAAGCCGATGGATGTAGAAGAAGCATGTATCCAGATGGAACTGCTTGGACATGATTTTTTTGTATTCCGCAATGCTGACACATTTGAAGTGAATGTGGTGTATAAGAGAAAGGAAAATACATACGGATTGATCGAGCCGGAATTTTAAGAGAACGGAATTTAGTGGATGTGAAAAAACTCGATTGAGTTTTTTCGCATCCCTCTTTTTGCTTTTGTTGTGTA
>OBYP01000757.1_pt1 | contig 23989 bp, 19 predicted proteins | sample 1501461 | NCBI WGS metagenome assembly OBYP01 (sample SAMEA2580201, study PRJEB22360) | human gut metagenome | biome: human gut; feature: human-associated habitat; material: faeces | place: Denmark | collected 2008/2010 | reverse complement strand
GGCTCAGCGGGTACGCCGATGCTACCGAGTTGCCCCGCGGGTGGGCCGGCGAGGAGGGGCTGCTGGTCGGCGGCTCGTCCGGCATGGCCGTGGCCAGTGCCATCAAGTACGCGCTCGCCAACGATCTGGACGAAAACCAGATCATGGTGGTGCTCGCCCCCGATTCCGGCCGTAGCTATCTCGAAAAGATCTTCGATGACGACTGGATGCGCGCCAACGGTTACGGCGACGTGGTCGACCGCACCACCAAGCCGTCCCTTGCCGAGCAGTACCTCTAAACGCTAAGTGCTCCCCTCAGTCGCTTCCGCGACAGCTCCCCTCGGAGAGGGGAGCCAAAAAGGGCTCTGGCACCCCTCTTTGAGGGGATCTGTCAGCCGAAGGCTGACTGAGAGGAGCCAGCCCGCAAAGATCCAATAACTTTCCAAACCCGTCCAATACCCAACCAAACACCAAAGGAAACCAACACCATGTCCGCTGAATACAACGCCAAGTTCGCCAACACCGCCGTCGCCACCCGCGCCATCCACGCCGGCCAGGAGCCTGACCCCACCACCGGTGCTGTGGTTACGCCGATCTACGCCACTTCCACCTTCAAGCAGGACGGCGTGCTCGGCCTGCGCGGTGGCCACGACTACTCACGCTCCATCAACCCCACCCGCACCAGTTTTGACGAGCAGCTCGCCGCCGTGGAAGGCGCCAAGTACGCGCTGAGCTTCTCCTCCGGCCTTGCCGCCATCGATGTGCTGCTGCGTTCCACCATCAAGCCCGGCGACAACATCCTGCTCGGCAACGACGTGTACGGCGGCACCTACCGTCTGCTCTCCAAGGTGTTCGTGCCGTGGGGCGTGGGCCTCGACGTGGTGGACATCACCGACACCGCCGCCGTGGAAGCCGCGCTCGCCGCCAAGTCGTACAAGTATGTGTGGGTCGAAACCCCGTCCAACCCGCTGCTTAACATCACCGACATCGCAGTCACCTCCGAAGTGGCCCATAAGTACGGCACCAAGGTGGTAGTCGACAATACCTTCGCTTCGCCCGCCTTGCAGCACCCGCTCGATGATGGTGCCGATGCGGTGGTCTACTCCACCACCAAGTACATCGGCGGCCACTCCGATGTGGTCGGCGGTGCCGTGGTGCTCAACGATGAGGAAACCCGTGAGCAGGTGGCCTTCCTGCAGAATGCAGCCGGTGCCGTGCCTTCCCCGTTCGATTCGTTCCTTGACATTCGCGGCCTGAAGACTCTGGATTTGCGCGTCAAGCGTCACAGCGCCAACGCCCTGAAAGTGGCGGAATGGCTGGAATCCCAGCCTGCTGACGTGATTGAGCGCGTCTGGTATCCGGGCCTCGAATCCCACCCGGGCCACGATATCGCGGTTCGTCAGATGCATGGCGGCTTCGGCGGCGTGCTCTCCGTGCAGCTTGCCGGCGGTGCCGAGGCTGCCAAGAAGTTCGTGGACTACACCGAGATCTTCACGCTGGCCGAATCGCTCGGCGGCGTGGAAAGCCTGATCGAGGTGCCTGCCGCTATGACCCACGCCTCCGTGGCCGGCACCACCTTGCAGGTGCCCGCCAACCTGGTGCGTATCTCGGTCGGCATCGAAAACGCCGATGACCTCATCGCCGACCTCAAGCAGGCTCTCGACCGTCTGTGACGGAGACGCTGCGAGCCGTTCTCGGAACGTAACTTCGGTGATTCTCCATTTCAAGGGGCGGATTTGCGCTATCCCGGACATCTACTTCCGTTTCAAGGGGCTGTTGCCCAAGTAGACAAGGCGTGAAAACGGCGGAATGGCGTTGGGATAATGTCATTTGTATATGTGGTTTAGCTGATGACCAGCCCCTTGAAACGGAAGTAGATGTCCCCGAAACGTCCAATCCGCCCCTTGAAATCGATTTACGGATAATTGAACAGGCATACATGACTTGTGACCGCGGCAATGCGGTATGGTTGGGAAGCATGACGGCACATGAGGCGGCGCTGGGGGCGCTCAAGCAATACTTCGGTTACGATTCGTTCCGGCCAGGCCAGCAAGGCATCGTCGATGCTTTGCTGGATGGCCGGGACGTACTGGGCGTTATGCCCACCGGTGCCGGCAAATCCGTGTGCTACCAGATTCCCGCCGCGCTGATGCCCGGTGTTACCATCGTGATCTCGCCGCTGATCTCCCTCATGCGTGATCAGGTCGATGCCCTGAATGATCTGGGCTTGCCGGCCGCATTCGTCAACACCACCCAAACCCCGGATGAGCAGGCCGTGGTGTTCGCCCAGGCTGCGGCGGGTCAGCTCAAACTGCTGTACGTGGCTCCGGAACGATTGGAAACCGGCCGATTCCGCGACTTCGCCGCCCGCACGCCAATCTCCCTGATTGCCGTGGACGAGGCACACTGCGTCTCCCAATGGGGGCAGGATTTCCGTTCGTCATACCTTGGTATTGGCGACTTCATTGTCGGCCTGCCCAAGCGCCCGCCGGTCGGCGCATTCACCGCCACCGCCACCGAGCGCGTGCGCCGCGACATCGTGGGATTGCTGGGTTTGCGGAATCCTGCCGTCACCGTCACCGGATTCGACCGGCCGAACCTGTATTTCGACGTGGTCAAGCTGGAAACCAAATACAAGGCCGCGTGGGTGGCGAACTATGTGGCTGCCCACCCGGACGAATCCGGCATCATCTACTGTGCCACCCGCAAGACCACCGAGGCGCTCGCAGCTACGCTGAACCAGATGGGGCACGCGGCGGTCGCCTACCATGGCGGCATGTCGTCGGACGCGCGTGAAGCGGCGCAGCACGACTTCATCACCGACAAGGTGCCGGTGGTCGTGGCCACCAATGCGTTCGGCATGGGTATCGACAAGTCCGATGTGCGATACGTCATCCACCACAACTTGCCGGAATCCATCGAGGCCTATTATCAGGAGGCCGGCCGCGCCGGACGTGACGGCGAGCCCAGCCGCTGCACGCTGCTGTGGAACGAATCGGATATCGTGACCCGGCGCCGTCTACTCGACAGCGATTATGAGAACGAGCGCATGACCCCTGAAGATCAGGAAATCGTGCGGCAGTCCAAACGACGCCTGCTGGATGGCATGGTGGGCTATTGCCGCACCGCCGATTGTCTGCACCGGTACATGACGCGGTATTTCGGACAGGAAATCACGCCGACGGATGCGCCCTCGGATACGCATGAGGGCAAGTGTGGTGCCTGCTCGAACTGCGAAAGTACTTTCGAGACCATCGACGTCACCAGCGTTGCCCAGGCGATCAGCCGGTGCGTGCATGATGTGAATCAGCGGGTCGGTTCCGGCAAAATCGTCAAGATTCTACGCGGCTCCAAAGCGCAGGACCTGGCATGGCTCAATCCGGAACAGATGCCTACGTTTGGCATGCTCAAGGATGTGAACGAGGCTCGCGTGCGCGATGTGCTGAGTCAGATGGCCACCGATGGCTACCTATTCATCGCCGAAGGGCGTATGCCGATTGTCATGTTTGGCGCGCGTGCTGCTGAAACCGCCGCGTCGGATTTCCATTATGAAATCAAACGTGTGGAGCGTAAGTCGGCTTCGGTAAGTAGTCGACATGGGGGAGTGTCCAGCGAATCAGCCAGTGCTTCCGCTGCAATGGAATCCTATATTCCTGACGATGACGAGGAGGCGCTGTTCCAGAAGCTGCGCGAACTGCGTCGCACCATCGCCCAGGAAATCGGCAAACCGCCGTACATCGTCTTTTCCGACAAGACATTGCGAGACATGGCCTGTATCAAGCCGATTACCAATGCGCAGTTTTTGGCTGTCAACGGTGTGGGCCAGCACAAGCTCGACCTTTACGGCAAGCGCTTTATGGAAGCCGTCGCCTCGTTTAACGCCGGGAATGCGCAATAACCATTGCCTATAGCGAATCATGGGGTATTTCCGTGTATTCCCGTGTGGGCGCGACTACGCTTGCTAAGCGATACGGCATGTGAACATGCAAATGTGTAGAAAGGAAGCCGTGCATGGCAGAGGAAAAGGCTGAGAAGCCCGTCGTTGAATCATTCCAGCTGGATCACACCAAGGTCAAGGCGCCGTACGTGCGTTACATTGACACGGAAACGGGTCCTCACGGCGACGTGATTTCCAACTATGATCTTCGTCTGACCCAGCCGAACAAGCAGGCGATTCCCACCGGCGGCCTGCACACCATCGAGCACACTATCGCCGTGTTGCTGCGTGAGCGCATCCCCGGCTACATCGACTGCTCGCCGTTCGGCTGCCGCACCGGCTTTCACTTGCTGACCTGGGGTACGCACTCCACTGAGGATGTGGCCAAGGCGCTCAAGGAATCGCTGGAATTCATCGCCTACAAGGCCACGTGGGATGATGTTCCCGCTACCACCGAGAAGAGCTGCGGCAACTACCGCGACCACAGCCTGTTCACCGCCAAGGAATGGGCCAAGCAGATTCTCGAGGAAGGCATCAGCTCCGACCCGTTTGAGCGCAAGGTCGTCTGACCTGATTAGGTGTTATACGAACCCCTGTCCGCCATGTAACGCGGACGGGGGTTCTTGTGCCTATGGCATGGTAGGTTTACCGTCAGTTCCTGTACTGGTGATTGCCCTATGAGAGAGGTGGGAATGGCTCAGCCGAACGCTGCGAACAAGGCGACGTCTCGTCGTTTCCGCCACGCCACCATGCGTGATTTGCCGCATATGCAGAAGATTTACGCGCGTGCCCGTGAGCTGATGGCGGCCAATGGCAATCCCACCCAATGGGGCAATGAGTTCCCCCGTGAATCCGTGATTGAAGACGATATTGCCAACCAGCGCACAGTGCTGCTGGTGGACACCTGCAACGGCCATGAGCGTATTCTGGCTCAGTTCGCATTGTGCCCTGGTGAGGATCCCACTTACGCCCACATCGATGGGGCTTGGCTGGATAATGATACCTATGTGACCATTCACCGCATCGCATCATCCGGTCTGGTCCGGCATGCGGCCCGTGACTGCATCAAGTGGGCTCTGAAGCATTATGGCAACGTCCGGGCTGATACTCACCCCAACAACAAGGCTATGCAGCATGTGCTGGAGAGTTCCGGCTTCGCCCGATGCGGCCTGATTCAATTGATTGATCGCCCGGTGGACACCACCAGAATCGCCTATCAGCGCCACGAGTGGTAACAAAATTGGCCCCCGAAGGGGCCAATCATAATCACTTAGTGAATCGCTTACTGACTTCAGTCCTTGGCGGCAGCCGTAGCCTCAGCCTTGGCTTTGTCTTCCAGCCCAAGCTTGGAGCGCTTGCGGCTGTAGCCGAAGTAGACTACCAGGCCCAAACCGAACCAGACGGCGAAACGCACCCAGGTCTCCCAGTTGAGGCCGGCGATGAGAATGAAGCAGAACACGATGGCCAGAATCGGCGTGACCGGTACACCCGGGGCGCGGAAGCCACGGTGCGCGTCCGGCTGGGTCTTGCGCATCCACAGAATACCGGCCGACACGATGATGAACGCGGACAGGGTGCCGATGTTCACCAGCTCGAACAGTACGTTGATGTTGATGAAACCGCCGGCGATGGCCGTTAGAATACCGAAGAACCATGTACCTTTGAACGGGGTACGGTATTTCTCGTGCACGTGGCCGAAGAACTCCGGGAACAGGCCGTCGCGGCTCGTGGCGTAGCAGATGCGGGACTGGCCGTACAGCTGCACGAGCATCACCGTGGTCATGCCGATCAGCGCGCCGAGGTTCACGATCACCGCGAGCCAGTTCATGCCGGTTTCCAGGATCACGCCGGCGACCGGGGCGTCGATGTACTTGGCGAACTCCTTGTACGGCACCACACCGGTCATGATCATGGTCATGATGACGTAGAGCACAGTGGAGATGGCCAGCGAGAGCAGGATACCGCGCGGCAGCGTCTTGTTTGGGTTGACGGTCTCCTCGGCGGAGGAGGAGACGGCGTCGAAGCCGATGAAGCTGAAGAACACGATCGACGCGGCCGGCACGATGCCGTACGGCTGGGTGGAGCCGGGCTGGAACGTGTAGATGCCATACGGGGAGAACGGCTGCCAGTTGGACGGCTTGACATACCACACGGCGCACACGATGAACAGCACGATGATGGCAAGCTTGATGAGCACCATCACGTCATTGGTGTGCTTGGTCTGGTTGATGCCGATGGACAGCACCCACGTGATGATCAGCACGATGACGAAGCCGGGCAGGTTGAAGTAGGTGGTGACGCCCGGCGTGGTGCCGTAGGCGGCGGTCAGTTCGACCGGCAAATGCAGGCCGAAGCCTTCCAGCAGCTTGTTGAAGTAGCCCGACCAGCCGGCGGACACGGTGGCCGCCTGCAGGGCGTACTCCAGAATCAGGTCCCAGCCGATGACGAAGGCGATGAGCTCGCCGAACGCCAGATAGGCATAGGAGTAGGCCGAACCGGAAACCGGCGCCATGGCGGCGAACTCGGCGTAGCACAGGCCGGCAAAACCGCAGCAGACGGCGGCCAGCAGGAACGATACGGACAAGGCCGGGCCGGCGGTCAGCGCGCCCTTACCGGTGAGCACGAAGATACCAGTGCCGATGATCGCGCCGATGCCGAGCATCGTCAGATCGAAGGTGCGCATCGTGCGCTTCAGGGGAGTGGATTCGGCGACAAGCTGATCCACGCTTTTCTTACGAAACAGATCCATGTTCTTCTCTCATGAAATCTAGGATTATGGGGCCGAACCGGACGGATTTCCGGGATCCCGGCACGCCTCAACGCCGGGAATCAAAGGCGGTTTCTTATACAAAACCGCATATCGGTCATTAGTGTACGACTGCCACGCGAAAACAGACGATTTCGCCAATACGTCACATTCCTGCGCAACAATAGGTGCCTATGAGCATGAACGCAGCACCTGAAATCGCATTCTCGTCCGAGCAGGGCAAGGCCAACTATGCGGCCGCCCGCCGCCAATACCCCGCACAGGCCATCGTGAACCTCAAAACCATGCGTGACAACATGGCCCATTTGGTCTCCGTGGTCGGCGGTCCGAACTCCGGCACCGCGGTGATGGGCGTGGTCAAGGCCGATGCCTACGGCCACGGCCTGCTGCCTTCTGCGCTGGCAGCGCTCGCCGGCGGTGCCACCTGGCTCGGCACTGCGCAATCGCACGAAGCTCTGCTGTTACGCAAACTCGGCATCGGCCCCGACCGCTGCCACATTCTGACCTGGGTTTACAACGGCACCGAAGTCCCGTTTGACGAGCTGATTGCTGCCGACATCGACGTGTCCGTCGGCTCCCTGCCGGGTATCGATGCCGTGGCCGCCGCCGCGCGCAAACTCGGCAAGCCCGCTCGCGTGCACGTTAAGGTCGATTCCGGCTTTGGCCGCAACGGCTTCACGCCTGCAGGGTTCGCCGCCGCGCTTGCCGAGCTGGTGCCACTTGCCAAGGAAGGCGTGTTGCATATCGTCGGCCAGTGGAGTCACCTTGCCGTGGCCGATTCGCCTGACGTGCCTGAGTTCGTGGCCTCCACCGACCGCCAGATCGAAACGTTTAAGGACTTCACCGCACGTATGGAAAAGGCCGGAATTTCGCCGGAGATTCGTCATCTGTCCAACACTGCGGCCACTCTGGATCGCCCGGAAATTCATTTCGAGCTCACCCGCCCCGGCATCGGGCTATACGGCTACGAGCCTGATCCGGCCATGGGCACCCCGCGCGATTGGCATCTGACCCCGGCCATGCGCCTGCAGGCGCAGCTCGGCACGGTCAAGGATGTGGAGGCCGGCCATGGCATCTCCTACGGCCGCACGTACCTGACTCCAGACAACACGTCCACTGCCATCGTGCCATTGGGCTACGCCGACGGCATCCACCGCTCCGCCTCCGGATTCGATATGGAAGGTGCCAAGCATGTGGAGAAGCCGGGCGGGCCAGTGCGCATTATGACCACCGAGGGCCCGAAGCTCTACCGCGTCTGCGGCCGCGTGTGCATGGACCAGTTCATCGTGGATTTGCACGGTTCCGCCGCCGAACTCGGAGTTCACGAGGGCGACACGGTCGAACTGTTCGGCCCGGGTCGTGGTGAGCAGTTTGTGGAGCCCACTGCCGACGACTGGGCCCGTGCCGCCGATACCATCAGCTATGAGGTCTTCACTTGCCTGCGCAATCGCATTCCGCGTCTCTACGAGCACGCCGCCGAGGTGCTGCCCGCTGACGACCTCGCCAAGCTCGATCCAGCCACGCTGCTGTAACACTGTACGGCAGCCGATATATGGGCCTATGCTTGGACTATGGAAACAACGCAAGATGGGGAACGGGTGCTGAGCGATGAGGGCTACAGTGCCTTTGATGAAGAGCGTTGGGCACCTGAACCGCCGAAGTCCAAAGCCCGTACCGCTTTTGAGCGTGACCGCGCAAGGCTGATACATTCGTCCGCCCTGCGGCGTCTCGGCGCGAAAAGCCAGATTCTGATTGCTGGTACCGATGATTTCGCTCGCACCCGCCTCACCCACACGCTGGAAGTCGCCCAAATCGGTCGACAAATAGGCGCAATGCTTGGCTGCGATCCTGATGTGGTCGACTGCGCTTGCCTGGCCCATGATCTTGGCCATCCGCCGTTCGGGCACAACGGGGAGCGGGCGCTCGCCGAAATCGCGCGCAATATTGGCGGATTCGAGGGTAACGCGCAGACCATGCGCATTCTGACCCGTCTCGAACCCAAAATCTTCCATCCGGACGGCCGTTCCGCCGGTGTGAACCTGACCCGTGCAGCTCTTGATGCGGCGGTCAAATATCCGTGGACTTTGGCTGAGGCCGACCAGCATCCCAAGGGGGAGCGGTCCAAGAAGTTCTGCGTCTACCCGGATGATGAGCCCGTGTTCCGATGGTTGAAAATCGGCGCGCCTGTGGCTACCAAGCCGATGGAATGCCAGATCATGGATCTTTCGGATGACATCGCCTATTCGGTGCATGATGTTGAGGATTCCATCGCCACTGGTGCCTTCGACCCGATTGTGCTCGCCGATTCACAGATTTTGGACCACATCATCGAGCAGACGCGCGGCTGGTATGGGACCAAGTGGGATGCGGATAAGCTGTTGGCAGCATTCATGAGACTCAGGCGTGAGCATATGTTCCCTGCGCATTTCAACGGATCACGTCAAGCTTTGGCGCAGTTGAAGAACATCACCTCCGACTTGATTGGGCGGTTTTGCTGGTCGGTGGAAACCGCCACTCGCGATACATACGGACCGGGACCGTTGACGCGTTACTCCGCCAATATCGTGATTCCCGAGGATACGAATTACGAGATTGTGGCATTAAAAGGCATCGCCGTGTATTTCGTCATGGCGCCGCGTGAGAGGGAGCCGTTCCACCAGGAGGAACTGAAAATCGTCGAGGACCTGATCGACGTGCTGATGGCCGATTCACCGCAGCCCTCCGATGCGCTGGAAAGCCAGTTCCTAGCCGATTGGAATGAGTCCACCAACGACAATGAACGTTTGCGCGTGGCCATCGATCAAGTGGCGTCCCTAACCGACAATTCCGCCTTGGCTCTTCATTCCATCCTGTGCTGAGGCTGTTCCGTGGCGGGCACCCTCAGTCAGTTGCGCTGACAGCTTTCCTCCCTGAGAGAGCTATGACCTATCCCTTGGCTTCCCTCGGGTGAGGAGAGCTGTCTCCATAGGCGAGTGAGGGGAGCCAAGAAAGTAACGGTACATATCTACCGTGTCTCACACGTGGCGCTACTCTAGAGACTTATGGTCGGAATGATTAAGAAAGAAGATGTCGAGAAGGTGCGCGCCGCCGCGGACCTGTATGACATCGTATCCGCGACCGTAACGCTTAAGCCCTCCGGAACCGGCACATTCGTCGGCCTATGCCCGTTCCACGACGAGAAAACCGGCAGCTTCAACGTGCGCCCCTCGCTCGGCGTGTGGCACTGCTTCGGTTGCGGTTTGGGCGGCGACGTGTTCAAATACGTCGAACAATCCGAGAACATCGACTTCCGTGAAGCCGTGGAACTACTCGCCGACAAGTACCACATCGAGCTGCACTACGAGAACAGTGGCAACGGTCCAAACCGCGAGAACAATGGCTCCAAGCGCACGCGACTGCTGGAAGCCTGCGAGGAAGCCCAGCGTTTCTTCGTCTCCCAAATCCTGACCAAGGAGGCATTGCCCGCCCGCAAACTGCTCGGCGGCCGCAACTTCTCCCAAGCCGACTGCGAACGTTTCGGCTGCGGCTACGCGCCCCAAGGCTGGGATAATCTCGTGCGTCATTTGGCATCCAAGGGGTTTACACAGAAGGAGATCTTCGACGCCGGCCTGGCCCGCCAAGGCCAGCGCGGCATCTACGACTATTTCCGCGGCCGTGTGACCTGGCCCATCCGCGATTCGACCGGACGCACGCTCGGCTTCGGCGCGCGCAAACTGTATGAGGACGACCAAATCGCCGCCAAATACATCAACACGCCGGATACGCAGCTTTACCGCAAAACCCAGGTGCTCTACGGCATCGACTTGGCCAAATCCGCCATCGTCAAGAAGCGGCAGGTGGTAATCGTCGAAGGCTATACGGACGTGATGGCCATGCATCTGGCCGGCATTGACACCGCCATTGCTACGTGTGGTACCGCATTCGGTGCCGAACATGCCAAGATCGTACGCCGCCTTATTGCCGACGATTCGCTGGGTGCGGTGCAATTGGTCGGTCCGCTGAAGATCAAAGACCAGCCATTGAGTTCACGTATCGTATTCACGTTCGATGGCGATGCCGCTGGCCAGAAAGCCGCACTGCACGCCTTTGGTCTCGATTCGGCATTCCTTTCCCAGACCTTTGTGGCTGTGGCCGACAACAATCTTGACCCCTGCGATCTGCGTATCGAACGAGGCAATGAGGCGGTGCGCTCGTTGATTGCCAATGCCAAGCCGCTCTATGACTTCGTGATCGATGCCGCCATCGGCCGGTTTGACTTAACGTATACTCCCGGTCAAGTGGGGGCAATGAAAGCCGTGGCTCCGCTGGTGGCACAGATTCGCGACCGTTCCCTGTGGGATGCCTATGCGCGCAAGGCTGCTGGCCGTATCGGCGTGGATCTCGAGGTGATGCGCCGCGAGGTGATGGCAGCCCGCCGTCAGATGCACGTGCGCGACGAGGACGCCTATGCGCCCAAGCGCCGGTTCGACCGTGAGGAGCGTCGGGTGGAACCCGGCACTAATCCATATGCCAATCCGGCCGCCCGCAAGACTCTGGAGCGTCGCGATGCCGCCGAGCAGGCATACTTCAAGATTGATGATGCCGTGTTCATCGCCGAGCAACAGTTCATGGCCACACTGATTCAGGTGCCGCGCGCCATCGACCGTACCATGTTCGGCCAGCTGACCATCGACCATTTCATGACTTCGGTGTTCCGCACCCTGTTTCAGGTGATTGCGGCCGCCGGCGGACTGCCATCCGACAACACCCCGCAGGGTCTGTGGATGCACAACCTCACCAAGGCCGGAGGGCCTATGTTGAATCAGGTCATCAACGAGCTGGCCGTCATGCCGCTGCCTTTGCCCGGAGATGACAGCGGCAACGGTGCGCAACCCGTGCAGCCGAACGCGCCCGGTGGCGCTGGTGCGCCTGGTGCCGCCGCCATGCAGCTACGACCCGCCACTGCGGAGGAGCAGCGATACGCCACCGAACTGCTCACCCGACTATTGGACATGGGCTTCATGCGCCAGATCGGTCTAGCCAAACGCCGCATGGCCCAACTGCCCGACGGCGAAGAGAAAATCACCCTCCTTGGCCAAATCACCCGCATGGAAACCGCCCGCAAAGACCTCCAAGCCCAAATCTATGGCAACACCGTTGGCTAATTGGCGTTTTCGGCGGCTCTCACATAGGGGCTTACTTGTTCTGTGCGCTTACTTCTTGGATGCGAGACGGCTGAGATATTCGATTGGTGTGACTGCGGCGATGGGGGAGAGCGCGAAATTCTTTATGTTGTTGGTAATAATGAAGTCGGCGCGTTCTCGTTCCGCGATGGCGGCAACGAAGGAATCCTCGGTGTCTTTGAAGTCGTATGACAGCCCTCGCAATATTGTGGCTTCATCCAACGCGGCGACATGGGCGATGCCGAGACATAGAGATAGTGCCTGACGCGCTTTGGCTCGATTTGCGTTTGCCTCTACGATATACGCGATAGTAGGTGCGGAATGTGCCGGCATAAGAATGTCGTATTCGGGGTGCGACGATAGGTCGAGTACACTTGCGGAGGCCTCACACATAGGCTGTCGAGCCAGTATGACGTCAAGAAATACGTTGGTGTCAACGACGAGTTTGTTCATGAGTTCTTCTCCGTGAGGTGCCGTCGGTAGTCATTTTCGTCGGCGGGGCCTTGCCCGATGCCCATGAGCGCGCGAATCGACGGTGATAGCTGTGCCGTTGAATCCTCTCGCGTTAATGATTCAAGGTAGTCCTCTACGATGGAAGACAATGTGCGGCCTTGTCGACGGGCGTATAGTTTGCCCCTCTCGATGGTATGTTCGTCAATGCTGAGTGTGAGTTTGGTCATGGCCCCTACCCCTAGTCGCTGTACGTATAGTTTTTTCATTATATACGTATATCGGTTCGAGGGGCAATCAAGGTCAGATGTAAGTTGGATTGGATGGGTGCAGAAGTTGCGGATTGGTCCCATCCAAATTGGACTGGTTTGGGTGGGGCCAATCCGATTCGTTCAATAATGAAGCGCGATACCAAGCAGCGTCGAAACGAAGGGAAACTCATGACGCAGAATCGTGCGGAACTCAACCGTAATCTGGCCCAAATGCTCAAGGGCGGCGTGATCATGGACGTCACCACGCCCGAACAGGCGAAAATCGCGCAGGATGCCGGCGCGTGCGCAGTGATGGCGCTGGAGCGCATCCCCGCTGATATTCGCGCCGCCGGCGGTGTCTCCCGTATGAGCGACCCGGCCATGATCAAGGGCATTCAGGAAGCCGTCTCGATTCCGGTTATGGCCAAGGTACGCATCGGCCACATCGCCGAGGCCCGCATTCTGCAGGCCATCGAAATCGATTACATCGACGAATCCGAGGTGCTTTCCCCGGCCGACGACGTGTACCACATCGACAAGAACCAGTTCGACGTGCCGTTTGTGTGCGGCGCGAAGAACCTGGGCGAGGCGCTGCGCCGCATCGCCGAGGGTGCTGCCATGATTCGCACCAAGGGCGAGCCTGGCACAGGTGACGTGATTCAGGCCGTACGCCACATGCGCACCATGAACAAGCAGATTCGCGAGCTCGTCGGTCTGCGCGACGACGAGGTCTACGAGGCCGCCAAGCAGCTGGCCGTGCCCTACGACCTGGCCAAGTACGTGCATGACAACGGCCGCCTGCCCGTCGTGAACTTCGCCGCCGGTGGCGTGGCCACTCCGGCCGATGCCGTCCTGATGATGGAACTCGGTGCTGAAGGCGTGTTCGTGGGCTCCGGTATCTTCAAGTCCGGCGATCCGTCCAAGCGCGCCGCCGCCATCGTCAAGGCCACCGCCAACTGGCAGGACGCCGATCTGCTCGCCAAGCTGTCCGAAAACCTAGGCGAAGCCATGGTCGGTATCAACGAGGACGAGATTCAGACCATCATGGCCGCTCGCGGCGAGTGACGGGAGCCGAAGCCGGAGAGGACAACATGGTTGTAGCTGTTGAATACATTTCCAAAGAAGAATCCGCAGACGCCGGAACCGCCACGCACGGCGTGACCGGTATTCTGGCCGTGCAGGGCGCGTTCGCCGAACATGCGGCGGTGCTCGACAAGCTCGGCGCCCCGTGGAAGCTGTTGCGCGCGGCCGAGGATTTCGATGAATCCATCGACCGGGTCATCCTGCCTGGCGGTGAATCCACCACGCAAGGCAAACTCCTGCGTTCCACCGGCCTGTTCGAACCGTTTGCCGCGCACATCAAGGCCGGCAAACCGGTGCTTGGCACCTGCGCTGGCATGATTCTGCTGGCCAAGAAGCTCGACAATGATGAGAACGTCTACTTCGGCGCGCTCGACGCTGTCGTACGCCGCAATGCTTACGGTCGTCAGCTCGGCAGCTTCCAAGCCATCGCTGATTTCGGCCAAGCCGACGACCCACAGCGCATCGCGGACTTTCCACTGGTGTTCATCCGTGGGCCCTACGTGGTGTCGGTCGGCCCCGAGGCTACGGTCGAAACCGAAGTCGATGGTCACGTGGTGGGCCTGCGCCAAGGCAACATCCTCGCCACCGCCTTCCATCCCGAACTCACGGACGACATCCGCATCCACGAGCTCTTCCTGTCGCTGTAGCCGATTCGTCTGCCGTTAGACTGGTATTCGACCGACGAATCAAGGAGACGATCTGCCATGCAGTTCACGCTGAACCGGCGCAGCACGGTGCCGATGTACCGGCAGCTGGCTGCTGAGCTGCGTGAACAGATTGTCTCCGGCGCAATGGCTGAGGGCTATCGTTTGCCGCCTGAACGCGAGTTAGCCTCACGCCTCGAGGTCAATCGCACCACGGTATTACAGGCCTATCAGCAACTCAAAGATGAGGGACTCATCGCCTCCAAAGTAGGCAAAGGCACGTTCGTGCTGCCGTTGCAGCATACTGAGACTGCCCGGATTCCTGTAGTGAGACATAAGCCGATTGACGAGGAGCCGAAACCGAGCGTTGTGCGGCCGCCGTGGTCGGTGTTGTTCTCCGACTATTCCAACCGATTCACCTACCACGACATTGCCTCGGCTGAGCGGGCGCAACGCGGCGATACCATCATCGACTTTGCCACCGGCTCGCCTAATCCGGCGGATATTCCCGACGATTTGTTGCGTTCAGTGAGCATTGAAGCGTTCGAATCGCGCGAATTCGACGGTCAGCCAGAATCGCCTATCGAAGGATTCGATGAACTCCGCGCATTACTTGCCGAGCATATGAGCACACGCGGCGTGCAGTGCGATGTACGAAACGTGATGGTGCTTTCCGGTTCCGAGCAAGGCATCGATCTTATCGTGCGCGCATTCGTCAATCCTGGCGACTGCGTACTGGTCGAACAATCCACGTTCTTCCCCGCATTGCAAACGTTCCGCTCGGCCGATGCTCGCATCATCGGCGTGCCGGTCGACGAACACGGCATGCGCACCGACCTGCTGGAAGGCTATTGCGCGCGATTCCGCCCCAAACTCATCTACACAGTTCCCACGTTCCAAAACCCCACCGGCACCACGCTGCCGCCCGAACGCCGCAGTGAACTCATCGACGTGGCACGACGCTACCAGTGCCTAATCGTGGAGGATGACGCCTACGGCGACCTGTGGTATGGCGGGAAGTCATCCGATTCGCATCGCCCCATACCGCTCAAGGGCATGGAGAACGCGGGATACGTGATGTACTTGTCCACGTTCTCGAAGACTGTTACGTCGGGCCTGCGCACAGGGTGGATTGTGGCTGACCCGCACGTCATCAACCGCCTGGCGGCTCTACGCCGCATGGTCGACCAGCATACGAGCACGTCATCGCAGCGTATTTGCTTGGAGCTGCTTAAGGAAGGTCGCATCGCCGAGCATATTCAAACGCTGACTGATTCCTATCGGCGGCGGCGAGACAACGCAATCGCGGCATTGCAACGATTCGCCCCAGACGGCGTGCGTTGGACTGTGCCGGCCGGAGGCTATTACATCTGGCTATCCCTGACGGAGGGCGTACGCTCGCTTGACGTGCTGGAATCCTGCCGTTCACAAGGCGTCACATTCATGCCGGGCAGTGTGTTCGATGTTGACGAAATGGATGATTCCCATATCCGTCTCAACTTCGTGCGCCCGGATGCCGCCGATATCACCGACGGCATCCGAGTCATCTGCGAAGCATTAGAGCGGGTGATTCAGGCCAGCTGAGCGACGAGACTACGTACCTTATGCCAATCTGCGCGTAGAATAAAACAGGTGCGGTAACGGGAATGTCCATGGAGGAATGAATGCGGCGTTGGCTGGTCAATGTGGCCAAAAATGAAACGATTCTTGTCGTTGCCGCAATACTTGCACTGATTTCGTGTTTTGTAGTACCTCCGGATGATGAATATACCATGTACATCCATGCCAGCACCATCAGCCAGTTGATTTGCCTGATGATTGTAGTCTGCGGATTTCAGCGCATCGGCATCTTCCGCATCATTGGCTCCCGTCTGCTGCAACGTACTTCCACCATGCGCGGGCTGGTGCTCACCTTGGTGGCATTGACGTTCTTCTCCGCGATGCTCATCACCAACGATGTCGCCCTGGTCACGTTCGTGCCATTCGCTATTGCGGTGCTTATCATGGCGGGCCAAGAGGATAAGACCATACTGGTGGCCACGCTGATGACCATCGGCGCGAATGTGGGCAGTATGCTGACGCCGGTCGGCAACGCGCACAATCTGTACCTCAAAGCGCTCACCGAAATGTCGACGAAGCGATTTATCAGCATCATGGCGCCGTATTCCTTCACCGCAGCGATACTGCTGGTCATTGTGATATCCGTGGTGTTCGGCAGCAAACCAGTGGGCGATTTGGGCGATCTCGAAACCGGTGTGCTCGCTCCCGAACGCAGCAAACATCAGCCCGATGAGATCCGCATCACCGGTTACGGCGCCGGTTACGGCGGCTGGCGCACGGTCGTCTATTCACTGCTGTTCATCGTCTGTCTGCTGGCTGTTTCCGGCATCATCCCGTTATGGGCCATGTGCGTGATTGTGGTCGTATCGTTCCTGTTCGCCGACCGCCGCGTGTTCAAATATGTGGACTGGGGACTGCCGTTGACCTTCTGCATGTTCTTCATTTTCATCGGTAACATGCGCCGTGTGCCTGAATTCTATGAGCTGGCACGCACCCTGGTCGGTTCCCATCCGTTGGAAGTGGCGGTGGCGTCCAGCCAGGTAATCAGCAATGTGCCTACCACCATTCTGCTGTCCAGCTTCTGCAATCAATGGCGGGCGCTGATCATCGGCACCAATCTGGGTGGTATGGGCACGCTTATCGCATCCATGGCCTCGCTGGTGGCTTATAAGAATGTCACGCGCCAATACCCGGATAAGAAGGGGCGTTACCTCGCCGTCTATTCGGCGGTGAACGTGCTGTTCTTGGTGGTGCTGCTGACCTTGAGCTGGATTATCGAATAGAGCCTATCGGGCATACACGGTGGGAGAGCCGGACATCCTGCTCATGGCTGAAACCGGGATGTTGTGAACCTGGCTGATGGCCGCGTCCAGAGTGGAAGTCGCGGAAGTCGCTGACGTCATGGGGGATGAGTTGACGGCTTTGGACATCGGGTGCTGATAGGAGTTGGAGTTGCGAGCCAGACGCGCCAATGCAGGACGCTGCCTGCGGAACAGATTCATAAACATGCCGCACACTCCTTCATCGTTGGCCGACGGTCTGGTGACCGTCGTGATTTCCATCATGGCTGCCCATATCGGCATCCGCTATGGGGGATATCCCCCATTATTCCCTTATTTCACACAATTTCCCCTCATCCTTAAGGGTGATTCTTTCGAAAATGTGCGGGGAAAGCATGCGATAGCGGGCACGCGAGAATCTGCATGCCCGATGAAGCGGTGTATTACCGTGAAGTGACCAGCGTAACGCTATATGGTTCAATCTTCATCGCGAACAATGACGACGGTGTGGTCGTCGGTGTTACTGCTGGATTCCACGGTGATGCGCAATTTGCCGTAATCGGTGGTTTTTCCGCTGACTTTGGTGACGAATCGATACCAGCCTTCCGTGGTCACGATGATGGAGCCAGAGGGGACGCGGGGCGGTGATACGTACGTAACGGCTGTTGGCGTGCACCGGTGGTTCGGGGCAATCGGTGGTCATTCTCTGGCCATGTGCCCCACGGATTTCGGTGCCATAGCTGACGGCCGAGCAATTGTTGAAATCCCAGAATCGCAGTGGGTCTGCTTGGGTGCGCCAGCGGTCAGAGCCTGCGGCGCGCCAAGTGTGGTGATCGAGGTAGACGCCGTCGAAACTATAGTTGTTCACCATGTTGGCGTTCAATCCACCGTCTGCGCTGTGGTTGATGTCCTCGAAGAACACGCCGTACAGTCGTTCGCTCACTTGATGGGTGGAGCTCCCCACCGAAATCCGCACCATAACTCAATCTTACGTGTCTGATGTGCGAAATGCGGCGGAAGAGTTCAGGCACAGTTCATATTCCGGTCAGTCCTTAATGCCAAATCGCCGTTATACGGCCGGTACGCTCGAAAACAGAGGTTAACGTTAGAAGACGGGAGTATTGCTGTGCAGTCCTCGGTGGGAATACTCGAGCGCATCGACCATGTGTATCCGTCGTTGCGCCCGGCGGAGCGCGCCGTGGCACAGTACATTCGTGAGCATGCCGAAGAAGCCGCCGATCTGACTGTCGGCCAGATGGCGGATATCGCCCATGTCAGCCAGCCCACGGTAATCCGGTTTGCCCGCAAGCTCGGCTTCGGCGGATACCGTGAACTGCGCTATGTATTGCGGCATCCGGCCGCCGAACATCAGGTGACGTTCGACCCACTGTCCGGGTTCGATTTGAATCCATGGGACAATGTGGAGGAGATTCCCGCCAAGGCCGCCGAAGGTGCGAAAACGCTCATTGGCGAGATGTGTGATGCCTTGGATGTCAAGGCTTACCGTAAAGCAATCGCGCTGATTGCCGAAGCCGGTTTTATTGATATTTTCGGTGTGGAGAATTCGCTGACGCCTGCGACCGATCTGTTCACCAAGCTCGGCTATTTGGGACTCACTTGCCGTCTCAGCACCGATGCTTACCTGCAGCAGATCGGCGCCGGGCATATGCGCCATGGCGATGTTGCCATAGCGTTCTCTCACTCCGGAAGTTCGTCGGATACGGTCAAGGCGCTGCGATTGGCAAAATCGCATGGCGCAAAAACCATTGCGATTACCAATGCCGTAGGCGTGCCTTTGGCCAGTTGGGCCGATGTGGTGTTGCTGACCGGACGTGGTTCGCGCGCGATCTATGGCAATGCCATTTTCTCCTGCGTGGCAGATGCCGCGCTTGTGGATATGCTCTACATGGGAGTGATTTTGTCTAATTACGGCCGTTTCTCCGCGGCGCTGGATGAGTCAGGCCGCATGATTCGTGACCGCGTGTTCGAGGGCTGAGCCGTTAGCTCTAGGGCGATATACCGCGGAGCTTTTACACCCCTACGATTAGACTGATGCGAGTTTGGCCCCGTAGCTCAGCTGGATAGAGCATGTGACTTCTAATCTCAAGGTCGACGGTTCGAGCCCGTCCGGGGTCACGGAAAAGCCCTTGGAATCGTAATGATTCCAAGGGCTTTATGTATTAGCGAGCTTCGAGATTACTGGGTGCACGACAGGACAACGAACCGGGAAACGATGGAATCGGCAAAGACGGGAGATCCTGATGCAGAGCATATGGCAGACAATCACGGCACCGCCCGTGACCATACCGTTCTCGCTCATGTGGCTATGCGTGTTCGCACTCGAACTGATCATGCTGCCGGAACGTATACGATTGGCCAGATATGGCGGCTACTGGTACATGTGCCCCTACGACTACCGGACCACGCAGATGGTGTCGGGACGCAGGATATGGCACCGGTTCGCATCGGCGGCCGTCGCGGCGACGTGGATGTGGTACACGGCCATGGAACACAGTCCCTCTACTGGCAATCCGGACTCGTCGCTGGGCAGGGTCTTCGGATCGTACAGGAACACGGTCCAGTTCGATTGTTCCGTCATGACACATCACGGCACACGCAATCTCCGATATCGGTCGGGTTTTCGATGGTCCGGCCTCCATAGCGTAAGGAATAATCTTGGCGGACGTGTGCGGCGGGCGGGAACACCTCATCGAACCGGTTCGCAATCCTTCGTCCGATATCGTCGAAATCATCGAAATAAATTGGCGGGCTTGGAAGCCAGTCCGTATGATGTTGAGCTGTCGACGACACCGAAGATGACGCCGACGATTTCCGAAAAGGGACCCATAGGAGGAGACAATGAGGTTTTCCAAGACGGCCACGGCCGTGATCGCCATGATCGCCATGATCGCCCCCACGGCGGCATGCGGCACCGGCAACGCATCCTCGGACGGCAAGACCGAGATCACCGTATGGGCGTGGGACAACAATCTCAAGGCCAATGCGAAACAGTTCATGAAGGACAATCCGGACATCAAGGTCACGTTCGCCAACGCCGGCAGCAGCAAGGACGAGTACGTGGCCCTGTCCAACGCGATCGAGGCGGGCAGCGGAGCCCCCGACATCGCGCAGATCGAATACTACGCCATCCCCGAATACGCCATCAAAGGCGCGTTGAAGGACCTCACCGACAACGGGGCCGGCAAGTTCAAGGACTTCTACACGCCGGGCACGTGGAGTTCGGTCAACTACGCGGGCGGCATCTACGGGCTGCCCATGGACTCCGGCCCCATGGCGTTCTTCTACGACAAGGAGGTCTTCGACAAGGCCGGCATCGACGAACCGCCCGCCACATGGGACGAGTTCTACGAGGACGCCAAGAAGATCCGCGCGGTCGGATCCTACATCACCAACGACCCCGGCGACGCCGGATTCTTCAATGCCATGGTCTGGCAGGCCGGAGGCCACCCCTACTCCACGTCCAAGGACGGCAAGACCGTGACCGTGAACCTCACCGGGGACCCCGGCGTGAGGAAATTCACCAAGCTCTGGCAAAAGATGATCGACGAGGACCTCATCGAAACGAAGACCAAGGGCACCAGCGACGACTGGTACCGCGCCGTCGGCTCCGGCGAGTTCGCCGGCGTGATCACCGCCGCATGGGCGCCCGGCATGTTCCTCAACCAGGCGTCCGAAGGCGCCGGCAAGTGGCGCATCGCCCAGATGCCCGCATGGTCGGCCGGCGGACACGAGGTCTCCGAGAGCGGCGGCAGCTCCCTCGCGATCCTCTCCTCGTCCAAGAAGGCCGACGCCGCGTACAAGTTCATGGCGTACGCGCTCCACAACAAGGACGCGGTCATGTCCAGGGTCGACCAGGGAGGCTTCCCCGCCGACCTCGAATCCATGAAGAACGACAAGTTCCTCAACCAGACCACCATGGTCAACACCAAAGGCGAGACCGTCGAATACTTCGGCGGCCAGAAATTCAACGCCGTGTTCGCCGAGGCCGCCAAGAACGTGGTCACCGGATTCGAATTCCTCCCGTACGACGTGTACGCTCGCAGCATCTTCACCGACACCGTGGGCGCGGCCTACATGGGCCAGGGCACGCTGATGGACGGCGTCAAGGCATGGCAGGCCAAGCTCGTCGAGCAGGGTAGGAGCCAGGGCTTCACCGTCAAGGAAGGATAGGAACGCAAGACATGGTCGGAATCAAGGACGTGGCGGGCAAGGCCGGCGTGTCGATCAGCACCGTCTCGTACGTGATGTCGGGGAAACGACCCATCTCCCCGGCCACGAGACGCAGGGTCCTCGCCGCGGCGAGGGAGATCGGCTACGTGCCCGCGCCCGGCGAACACGCCGCCCGCGCGACGAGGACCCACTTCGTGGCCCTGAGCTCGCCCGTTCACGATTCGACCAGCTACACGAACTACTTCGCCTACTTCCTTCACTTCCTCAGACAGGCACGATTCCACGGCTACGAAACCCTCCTGCTGACCGAGGAGAACGGCGGGGAGCAACTCGCACGGCTCATCGACACCGGACTCGTGGACGGGGTCGTGCTCATGGACGTCAACATGGATGACAGCCGTCTCGCCGTGGCCGCCGCCACGGGAGTGCCGTTCGTGTCGATCGGACTGCCCGGCGCGGACACGGGCATCCCGTGCGTCGACATAGACTTCACCCTCATGGGCGGCGGCATCATCGACCGGCTCGACCGGCTCGGACACTCCCGCATCATGTTCATCGGCGGCAAACACGTCGACTACGAACGCGGCGGGGGAGCGAACTACCTGGTCCGCCTGCGGTCCGCCCTCCTCGACAACGCGCGACGCCGGAACATCCGGGTCGACGAACAATACACCGACGAGGACGACTTCGACGCCATCGAAACCATCCTCGACATGGCCATGCTCAACGGGGACACCGCGATCGTATCCCAAGGCGGCCCCATGTTCCTCAACAGCCTCGTCGCCGTGGCCCGCAAGAACGGAATCCGCTTCCCCGCGGACCCCGCCGCGCTCTCCGCGCGTCGTGCCGCCGATGTCCCCCGCGGCCCTGTCCGTGCGCGCCGCGGGAACCTTCCCCGACCCGATCGGCAGGCGGCTGCGCATCGACGAATACCCGCTCCTGCCCGCGGACCTGTGCCGCATGGGCGTCGACATGATCGTCCGTCTCATGGACGGCGAACCATGGCGCGGCGATCGCGTCACGCTCATCCCGCCCGTCTACCAACGCCGCGGATCGCTCGGCGCGCCCCGCGAGCCTGAAACCCGCTCCGCGACGACGCCCGGACCCGCATCACTCGCGGCGACGGCACCACCGTGGAATACACGACGCGCAGGATCGCTGGAGGCATCACCGCCTCCAGCTCCGACGGCAGCGAATTCACGCTCCGCGACAACTCCACAGGCGCACCCGTACGATCCCACAACGACCATGCGATCATCGAACGATAACAAAGGAGCCGATGATGACCTCTTTCAACCGTGAACCCCTGCCCGACGCCGTCCGCACGAATGGCGCCTCCCCGAACCCGTGGTGGTCGAATGCGGTGGTGTACCAGATTTACCCGCGGTCGTTCCAGGACACGAACGGCGACGGTCTCGGCGACCTGAAGGGCATCACCTCCCGCCTCGACTATCTTGCCGACCTCGGCGTGGATGTGCTGTGGCTCTCCCCGGTCTACAGGTCCCCGCAAGACGACAACGGCTACGACATCTCCGACTACCGGGACATCGACCCGCTGTTCGGCACGCTTGACGACATGGACGAGCTGCTCGCCGAAGCGCACAAGCGCGGACTCAAGATCGTGATGGACCTGGTGGTCAACCACACCTCTGACGAGCATGCCTGGTTCGAGGCGTCGAAGGACAAGGACGACCCGCACGCCGACTGGTACTGGTGGCGTCCCGCCCGCCCCGGCCACGAGCCGGGCACGCCCGGCGCCGAGCCGAATCAGTGGGGCTCCTACTTCGGCGGTTCCGCATGGGAGTACAGCCCGGAGCGCGGCGAGTACTACCTGCACCAGTTCTCGAAGAAGCAGCCTGATCTCAACTGGGAGAACCCGGCCGTGCGCCGTGCAGTGTACGACATGATGAACTGGTGGCTCGATCGCGGCATCGACGGCTTCCGCATGGACGTCATCACCCTGATCTCCAAGCGTACGGATGCAAACGGCAGGCTCCCCGGCGAGTACGGTTCCGAGCTCCAGGACCTGCCGGTGGGGGAGGAGGGCTACTCCAGCCCGAACCCGTTCTGCGCCGACGGTCCGCGTCAGGACGAGTTCCTCGCCGAGATGCGCCGCGAGGTGTTCGACGGGCGTGACGGCTTCCTCACCGTCGGCGAGGCCCCCGGCATCACCGCCGAACGCAACGAGCACATCACCGACCCCGCCAACGGCGAACTCGACATGCTGTTCCTGTTCGAACACATGGGCGTCGACCAAACCCCCGAATCGAAATGGGACGACAAACCATGGACGCCGGCCGACCTCGAAACCAAGCTCGCCGAACAACAGGACGCCATCGCCCGACACGGCTGGGCCAGCCTGTTCCTCGACAACCACGACCAGCCGCGTGTCGTCTCCCGTTGGGGCGACGACACCAGCAAGACCGGCCGCATCCGCTCCGCCAAGGCGCTCGCGCTGCTGCTGCACATGCACCGCGGCACTCCGTATGTCTACCAGGGCGAGGAGCTCGGCATGACCAATGCGCACTTCACCTCGCTCGACCAGTACCGCGACCTCGAATCCATCAACGCCTACCATCAACGCGTCGAGGAAACCGGGATACGGACATCGGAGACCATGATGCGGTCCCTCGCCCGATACGGCAGGGGGAAGCCCCCCCCCCCGCAGCAATCAGTTGATGACGG
>OBYP01000750.1_pt1 | contig 24194 bp, 18 predicted proteins | sample 1501461 | NCBI WGS metagenome assembly OBYP01 (sample SAMEA2580201, study PRJEB22360) | human gut metagenome | biome: human gut; feature: human-associated habitat; material: faeces | place: Denmark | collected 2008/2010 | reverse complement strand
TATGGCCGCCCGTGATGGCGGGGCCGGGGCCATGGCTTCCCGCCTGGTCACGGGGACGCGCCGGGCGCATTCCGGTCTAGAGGAGGCCCTGGCTGATCTGAAGGGGACTGAAGCGGCGGTCAGCTTTTCCTCCGGTTACGCAACCTCCCTGGGGGTGATTACCTCCATTGCGGACCGGGAGGATACGGTGCTGATGGACAAGCTGTCCCATGCCAGCCTGATTGACGGGGCGCGGCTGTCCGGTGCCCGCTTGTCCACGTTCCTGCATAACGACATGGAATCATTGAGAAAAAAGCTGGAGCATTTGCGGAGCGCGAATCCTTCCGGCGGAATCCTGGTGGTGACGGAATCCGTTTTCAGCATGGACGGGGACCGCGCGCCTCTTCAGGAAATCGTGCGCCTGAAGGATGAATTCGGCGCTCTGCTGCTGGTGGATGAAGCACACGGATTCGGTGTGCTGGGAGAACACGGGGCGGGATTGGCGGAGGAACTGGGCGTCTCCTCCCGGATAGATTTTCAGATGGGGACCTTGAGCAAGGCCGCCGGGGTGAGCGGCGGTTATGTAGCCTGTTCCCGCGCCTGGGCGGATGTGATGATCAATTCTGCGCGGTCCCTGATCTATTCCACGGCTCCGCCTCCCGCCCTGGCCGCCGCCGCCCTGGCCGCAGTGGAAGTGATCCGGAGCGCAGAGGGGCAGGAACTGCGCCGTCATGTTTCCGTGCTGGCGGATGCCTTGTCCTCCGCGCTGGGAATGCCCGGCAGGCCCGTTTCCTCCATCTTCCCCGTGGTAATGGGAGAGAATGATGCCGCCCTGGCCGCAGCGGGTACGTTGCTGGAACGCGGTTTTCTGGCTCCCGCCATACGTTATCCTACGGTCCCCCGCGGAACGGCCCGTCTGCGCGTTACGGTAACGGCGGCCCATCGGACCGTCCAGATCGGGCGGTTGGGAAAAGCGTTGGCGGAGTTGCTCCACGGATAATAACATAATTACTTGAATAATGATGAAAGCGTTGTCTTCCCATTCCCTTCATTTGGTCCTGAGCCTGTTTTTCCTGCCGATGATCGTGGTGTATGCCGTGACCGGCCTGCTGTACATGGGCGGCGTGGACCAGCACTTCACTTCCCATGTGGAAGTGCATGAGCTGAATGCCGCCGACCAGCCGCCCTATGAGGATTCCTGCAGGGAACTGGAACGCCGTGGAGTAGCATTGCCGGAAGGAAAGGTAAGGCCGTTCAAAGGGAACTACCTCCTGGGTCCTATGACGGATACGCATGTGCTGTTCCTCAGGAAAGGCCATGCCCTCCGGGCGGAAGTGGTGGAGCCTGGCATTTACCCCAATCTGATGCTGGCTCACAAGGGGAAGGCGGGATGGTGGTTTACTGCGTTAGGATACGGGGCGGCTCTTTCCCTGATTATACTGTATGTTACCGGAATTCTGCTGATGTGGAAAAACCGCGGGAAGCGGAAATTAATGCTGGTCAGCGCCTTCTTGGGAACAGCCGCTGTGGTGGTGGGGTATCTGATGCTTTGAGGCGTGGAATGACAGCCGGATGTCCGGAATGGCAGAGCTTGCATCTTGACAGGAATGCTCTCTTCCAGTAAGGGAAGGGATGAAGGTTCCAAAGGGAATTTTCACTGAACTCCATAGAATAACACGATGATGAATGCTCCTGATTCTTCTCCCCCTCCGTCCTGCTGCAGCGGTTCCCCCTCCTGCACGGCTGCTTTGGTCCTCGGCATTATTGCCCTGGTGCTGGCGTTGATCGGATTTTTCCCGTGCCTGGGCTGGATTACCCTGATTCCTGCGGCTCTGCTGGCCATTATTGCCCTCATCATGAGTATTGTGGCTGTGAGCAAGGGCTCTCCCAAGGGCGCTCTTGTCGTCGCCATTATTGCGTTGGCGGCATCTGCCGCAGCAGGCATTGTGCAGGCATGGATGGCCAGCGCGACCGTGACTTACATGGAACAGCACCAGGATTATGTGGAAAAGAAGGCGCAGGAGATCCAGAAAGAGCTTCAACAGATGGAGCAGCAGAACCAGGAGCAATTGAAAAGGCTCAGGGATGCGGAGGATTCCTCCCCCGCTGATGAAACGGGTTCCCAGGACCTGTAGTTTCTGAAACGCTTTCAAGGGAGCACGGCGATGAATTGCATGCGCTCTGCGTGGCGTTCATGCCGCAATAGCTGGATGACCAGGAAAGTGTGGCTGCCTGCATGGGCCATCCTGTCCTTACTGTTGTTGGCGCCGTCCCTCATGGCCCTGGCAGTCAGTCCTGCCGGGATGAATTCACTGGCGGCTTCCGTGGCCGTGCCGCACCGGGAATGTCCTTTGTGCGGCATGACGCGCGGGTATGTGGAAATGGCCCGCGGAAATATACGCGCTGCATGGGAGAGGAACCGGGGCGCTCCGGTCTGGTTTATGGCAGGGCTGCTCAATGGAGGAGCTGCCGTGTTTTATCTGGCATGGTGTTGGCGGAGGAGGGCAGGCTTGGGGAAGAAAAATGGTCTTCCGGGATGAAAAAACAGCAGGCGGAAAGGGAAAAACAACTTCCTGACCGGTGCAGGGCCATGGATGTGTCATGCGTTTTTTGTCATACTGGCGATGTTCTGAAGAAGGCATGCAACTAGGGAAGCAGTATGATTGACCATGCAATCATGGTATTTATTTTTAGCGCATTGAGAAGCGTTCGGTCTTTGTTTTGACATGAGCCGGGGATGTTGGAACAGGAGAGAGCCGTCAAGGGGCAACAGGGAGGTTCCTTGACAGATTTTACACGCTTTCTTTAACATTAGAGCGTTTCCGTGTCTGGAAATCCAATGAAAAAATGAAAGATGAACAAAATAAACTACTCGGATCCCCGCCGTTCCGTCCCCGATACCGTTTCAACCATTCTTGCATTGGTTCTGGGTATTGTAGGATTGATTCTCGCGTTGCTCGCCTTTCTTCCATGTCTGGGGTGGGTAGCAATTGTCCCCGGCCTTCTCTGTGCCATTCTGGCTATTATTCTGGGAGCGGTAGCGGTAAAGAGGAGTGATGACAGGACGTATGGTTCTGCCAGGGGCGCGCTGACTTGCGGGTGTGTCGGCCTGGTGATCATTATTGGAGCGATCATTTATCAGGGCATGATTCTGGCGCCTGTGATGAAACAGGCGGATGCCCATACGGAGGAATTCACATGGACGGCTTGCAGCGCTGTGAGGGAGGCGCGGAAGGAAATGCACCCCAACGCATGCGAGGCGGTGGACCGTGTTATCTCTTTGATCGACCATCCGGAGGAAAGAAAAGAGACGGTGACGGAGAGGTTCCTGGAGGTAGCGCCACCGGCTCCAAGGGGCGCTACTGCCGTACTGGAAGGCCCGGTGCCTTCTGTTTCCGGTAAATGAGGCGGTAAAATCTTTGAAGGCAGGGCACCCGGTGTTCGTTTACCGGCTGTTTCTTCTGTCATGGAAATCCTGCAGGCAGGGCGGTTTGAAGGGTATTGCATGTCCATTCAAACCGCCCTTCTTCATGCACGCGGCAAAGAGGCTTTGGCTGGCGGAAACGTACGGGGCGGAGAAGGGTCTTTTTATGGGATTCAGCATATTGAGTCTTCCGTCGGATGAGAGGAAAGAGATAATTTGACAGGAGGGGTGGACGGAATGGATGCAGTTGCAGACTTTTTCCGGCAGTCTGAACGGCTGGTTGGAGAAGAGGGTATCTCCTGCTTGTGATAATGTCCATATCGGTGGAAATGGGGCCGGGTATTCATTTTCTTTTCTTGCCGAGGGGCAACGCGGAGGAAGGGCCGGAAGAAACGCATGAGAGGAAAAGACAGACTCATTCCTGCCACCGTGAAAATGCCTCAATTTATTTGAAACCAATGTCCTAGGCCCGTTAAAACAGCGTGCATTCATACAGGGTAATGATGAAGGTTGGAACTGATGCAACGCATCATTTCATTACAACTCAACGATTATCTGTATGAATGAATCCATATCAAATTCTCCGCAGCCTGATCCTGTGGAGCAGCCGGGAATCATCTTTTTCATTCCCTGCAAGGCAAACAACGCTCCTCTGCTGGTGGAAGCTGTACAGGGCATCCGCCGTGCCGTTCCGGAAGCGTCTGTCATTATTCTGGACGATGACCGGGCACGCTGTCCCCAAACCGTCAGGGAAGTGCTGAGGAACATGTCCGTGGAATGGAAAGTGCTGAAGAAAACTGATACGTCCTCCGAACATGCGGCCGCTATTCTGACTCTGATGGCTCAGGCTGTGCGCCATGAACATGATGTGCTGGTGCGCACCAAGCCGGACAATCTCATTCTCCATGCCGGTTTTTTAAGGGAATTTGCCCGTTCCGAAGCGGGATTATCCGGAACCTGTCTTCGGTCCGGCCTGCTGTGCAATGAACTTTATGCCCTGAAGCCTGCTGTGCTTCGGGCCATTCTCCAGCATCTGGAGCAATCCTCCTCCGTGATGAAATGTCCGGAGGGCGCCGTCATCCTGGGGGCGTTTACCGCCCTGTTCCCGGATGGGGCCCCACTCCTCGCCAGAGCATGGACGCGAGGAACCGGAGGTCCCCTGTGGGGGCATTACAACTGGACGACTTTTCCGTCTGCGGAATCCCTGGCGGACATGGACATGGTATCCATGAGCCGGCGTTATCAGGACAAGGTGGCGCGCCGCGCCCGTATCTCCGTCATGAGATGCCTGCGGAACGCCATCTGTAACCGTCCTGTTTCCGTGGACCGTCAACCTGCCGCCTGAACCTGACCCAAAGCATCTGCCGGGAATGGGGCCGGGGAAATTCCATGGCGGCGTTTTCCCTTATTCCCGGCAGGTGCCTCAACGACAATAAAACAATGAAAGAAATTGATAATCAGTTATCCACTCCGGAACAATCCGGAGGAATGCCCAGCCATCCCGTTACATTCGTTTCCAATGATGAACCGTCTCCGATGCCGTGGCCCAATACGTGGTACCCTGTCACTCCCATAGGGCCGGAGACGGAATACCCGTGCCCGTGTTCCGAGGGCGACTCCGGTACGGGAAGTACGGACAACAACAGCGTGGACTTCTCCATAGAATTCGGACGCTTTCCCAAGTGGCCGGAATTGAGTGGAGGCCGCCTGATGCTGAACCTGAACATGATGGATGCCGGGTTATGCTGGGGGACCGCTTTCCAGTACGAGCACATTTCCCAGCGCCGTCTGGAAGTGGCTGAAACCCTCAATGCATCCATCAGCCGCCCGGAAGAACCGGAAGACGTTTCCCGGGCGGTGGTGAAGACGGAAAAAGGATTTCCGCGTTATTACAGCTTTGCCTCTCCAAATGTTTCCGGGGCAGAGGTTCTTGGCGGTAGCCAGATGTTCCAGGACAGGATGCGGCGCGTTGTGGTGGATGGCGTTTCCTATCTGGAAGAAGTTCAGGAAAGCGGCATGACCATGCGCTTCCGCCCCAATTCCGCTATATTTGACCATATCGTGACGCCGCGCGGCGTGAAAATCACCTTTGCTGAACTGGCCGCGGAACTTAAGGTAGTCAGGCAGGACGCCTACGACGAACCCGGCACTGCGGTGGAAACTTTCAACTCCCTTTCCCTGTTCATGCTGAAGCAGGTGTGGAACAAGACGGACGGCTTGCTGGATCTAAGCAATGTTCAGAGCATTAGATGGTATGCCCCCGCAGACGTGACGGGGCGGCACAACGATGGCACGTATATCATCCGCAAAGGAGCCGTTCCGATCAAGACATGGAAGCTGTCCTGGTCGTTCGCGGATACGGAGACGATGGTCGCCAGGGCTGTGGATGAAGAAAATCCGGAAGTGACCCAGATGCTGTTGCAGACATTCCGTATTGAAGAACCGGGAGGTTTTATCAGTGAATGGCGCGCGGGCCTTTACCCGGACGATCTGACCCTGGTGAAAGGAGAGGGGGATGACGCCATCAGCATCGTCACCAGATGCCTTCCGGCGCCCGGCCATGAAAACCTGGTTGCCAAGGATATTAACGGACAGGCCATGGTGGCGGGAGGGTACTATACGGACAAGAAGGAAAAATTCAAGTATGTGTACAGCGGCGTGGCCGGAACCGAGCATGCCGTGCTGTGTTCCGCAGAAAAGGAAGTATACCAGCGCCGTTTGTACGGGGACGTCCTTATCTCCCGCACGGAAGGATATGGAACCCCGCTGGAAAGAACATGGACGTACGGATACGGCAGCGATCCTTCTTCCCCCAATTATGGCAAACGCATCAGGGAAACGCGCCCGGACGGAGCCGTGGTGGAGATGGAGTATGATTCCAACGGGAACGTGATTCAACGGACGGAGCCGTGGTATGGGGATATTTCTATGAGGACTTCCTATTCATATGCAGATGAATTGTTCAATGACCGGAGAATTTCTCAGGAGCTTGTAGAACTGGTATCTCCTCAGAGGACCGAATGTCTGGAAAAAACACAGTATGAATACAATAAGACAGAACAGGTTTATTCGAAAACCGCCACACGCACCTATCTGGGTTCTACAAATGTGGGTGTTCTGAATTCGGTAACTACGGTTGAGGAATGGTACACAGCTCATGACTGCGTGTATGCGCCAGGACGGTTGAAATGCAGATATCAATATGAAAACGTGCAAGATGTGGATAATCCTGATATAGTAAATAATGGAGAGGCCAGAAATATTTCACGTCGCGAATATTCTACCTGCAGTGATTATGGCGCTGTTTGGAAATGTACAGAGGATGACTATATAGATGTGGCGGATTCAGAAAAGTCCTCCAGGATAATTCGCTATTATGCAGAGAACGGCGATGAAATTGCTACAGACCATCAAGTTCATTTATATTCGCCGGGATTTGTCTCCATTGACTTTCGCCGGATGTCTTATGATCCTTCACATCGTTTGATCCGGACAGATTACGCCAATGGCTTGTATTCCATGATGGAATGGAGTTGTGCGGGACCGTTGTGGGAAACAGATGTAAGAGGGCTGCAGACGCGTTATACCTATGATGGGGCCAAACGTCTGGTGTGTGTGGAAAGGGATGCTGCCGTGGCTGTGGAAAATTGGAATGATGTAGATATGAATGCCGATTGTCCGGATAGTATAACGGAAACGACATACGATGGGATGGGGAGGATTTTGTCAGTGAGCCACTCCATAGGGGACAGGAAAACGACGGTTTCTTCCCAATATGATTTACTGGGAAGAGTCACTTCCCGGACGGATAAGATGGGGCGAACCTCCCTTTATTCTTATTCCCAAGACGGATTGACAATGACTGAAACAACATCGCCCGGAGCTACGCTGGTGACCAGGAAAGCTCCTTCCGGCCTGGTTGTGGAAGAGTCCGGCACAGGACGGGAGGCGCGTTATTATGAATATAAGGCGGACTGGTCCGGGATTTGGAAATATATACGCCGTCTTTCCTCATCCGGAGATATGATAGAAAATATTCTGGAAAATGCAGATGGCAAGATATTGAGAATTTTACATTCTAACGGCGCTGTGATGGTAGACCAGTATAACGCCGAATATAACGGATTCGGGCAAATAGTATGTGAACAGCAAAAGAATGAATGCCCGTTGTGGTACCATTATAATAACAGAGGAGAACTGACGGGATGGATGAGGAGTTGGAATGACTGGCCTGATAATTCTCCATACAGGTATTCAGTGGTTTCCCGTTATACCCGCCTGTCTTTTCCTCCTCCCGGATTGTCTGCTTCAGCGGTAAATGCTGTCTGGCGTATGGACTACGTACAGGCTATTTGTGAGGGATTGGATGCTGACTTCGAATATACATATACATTAGTCTCCAGAACGGACAGTGCCCTGCAATCTTTGGAGTCAGTCGTTATGAGGGAGAGGCTACCGGAATACCGTTCCATTTGGGAAAAAGTTTACAATGAAAACGGTAATATACGTGTTCTAAGGGGACGGAAGGGATGTGACAGGGAAGAGGAAGAAGTCATCCTGAACGGGGATACCGTACGCCTGATACAAATAGATGGGACAATGACCCAGTACAAGCGTACTTACAGTATGACCGGAGATATGCTTACAATCCGCGATGCCCGTGGTAAAGACATGACCATCGTCAACGATGCCACAGGAAGGGAAACAAGCCGAACGGACCAGGACGGAGAGACGACTACTACCTCCTATGATGCGGTTACAGGGCTGGCAAATTGTATTGTAACTCCTGATGGCAAGCAGACATGGTTTTCCTATGATTTTCGTGGACGCTTAGTGCAGCAGTATGGAACGGCTGTCCAGCCCATCAAATGGGAATATGATGCCATGGACCGTATTGTGGCTCTGCATACCTATCGTGCATCAGGATCTGTTCTGGATGCGATTCCATCCTCGGATTCCGATATCACACGCTGGACTTATGACCCTGTGAGTGGACTTGTGGTGAATAAGACTTATGCGGATGGTTCCATGACTTCGTATTACCATGATGACTGGGGGCGTCTGGGAACTCGTATCCAGTCCCGCGGAGTGACGACGGAATACCAGTATGATACTGTATCAGGAAAAATAGCTTCTATAACGCATAGTGATGGAACTCCGTCTGTGTCATTTTCCTATGATAGGATGGATCGGTTATCTTCCGTCCAGGATGCATCCGGAACACGTTCCTTTTACTATTGGGATCTTGAAGATATTGCCTACGAACAAACTTCTGGCATGGTAGCAAGCCTGCTTGAGTACCAGCGTGATTCTTTGGATCGTTCGTCCGGATATACGTTTTCTCTGAATGGAACAATGGTACAGCAGGTCGCTCTGGAATATGATGTCGCAGACCGCCTTTCTGCAATGTCGCTTAATGGTTCATCCTTTACGTATGGATATGATTCGGCTACGGGCTGGCTCAACAGTTTGACCTATCCGAATGGATTGGTTAGAAACACAGTGTTTCATGCCAATCTTCCTTTGCCGGTGTCCCTGACTTACGTGAAGGGAACTTCCTCCATTCCTGCGCTCAAGCACGCCTATACGTGGGACAGTATGCGGCGTCCTTCCGTACGGGAAGACTATGTGGGTTCAACTGCTCTTTCCCGTCGCCACACATATGGCTACAATGCACGAGGGGAATTGACGGAAGACACCATGAACGCGGGAGGAGCCTTCAGCTATGACTATGACAATATCGGCAACCGCCAGACGGCGGCAGAACAAGGCATTTCCAGTACCTATCGAAGCAATAGTTTGAACCAGTATGCTACTGTGACACATTCAGGAACAGCCTTCGCACCTGTGTATGACTCTGACGGTAATCAAACGAGTGTGAACACTTCCACAGGAATATGGTCTGTCCAGTATAATGCGGACAATCGTCCGGTGGTCTTTACACAGGGAAGCAAAAAGGTGGAATGTGTGTATGACTATCTTGGTCGACGTGTGGAAAAAGTGGAATATGATGGAAATAACTTGACCAGACGTACAAGATTCGCGTATATGGGATATCTAATGGTGGCAAGCATGGACTGCACGCAAAATACCTCCAATCCGCCCTTGCTGGGTACGTGGTTTTGGGATCCCTCTGAATCGGAGTCGACACGGGTATTGGCGATGTGCACGCACAATGCGGACAAGAGCGTGGCCACCACCCGTTATGTGGCGCATGACCTGCTCAAAAGCGTAAGCGCTCTGTTTGACTCCTCGGGAAACCGTCAGGCGAAGTTTGAATACACGCCCTACGGAGAAACCTTGAGTTCGGAAGGAATTAAGACCGCGTCTATGCCATTCCTTTATTCCTGCGAGTACCATGACGAAGACTTAGGTTTAATTTACTACAATTACCGCCATTACAATCCACAAGATGGTCGCTGGATATCCAGAGATCCGATTGGAGAAAAAGGTGGTGTCCATTTATATGGATTTGTAAAAAATAATCCTGTATTAATTAGTGAGTATCTAGGTCTGTCTTTTTCTTCCAGAGAAGAACGGTATGGAGATGGTTGCGTTTTAACACAGGACCCTAGTGATATTACAGTGACTGAGGAGTTTGCTGGAACACGGGAAACCGAAAGATATGTACGTAAAGTGTCTGAAGCAGTAATTGAAAAGCACACTAAACGTCCTAAACTTGTAAAAACCGCAGTTAAAGGATTAGATGCTTTAGGGATGTCTTTCACTACGGCGGCACCCTTTTTGCTTTCTTTACAGGTGAACGTAAAAGTAGAATTTACATGTAGGTGTAAATGCAAGTGTGAAGGTTGGTTAAAAAATGCGCTGTATGGAGAAGCAATTGCTCCAATGACAGGTTCATTTACAATTAATAGCAGAACCTTTGGTAACGGGAATCCATATACTGACGGATTGGGATCTATCAACAAGATACCAAAAAAAGAGGAAATTGAAGAAAAGAAACAAGAAGAATTCAATAAACTTTTTTCGTCAAAATTAAAAGAATGTGAAGAGAAATGTAAAAAGTTAAGATAAACTAGCATGAAATGTAATATAAGTAAATATTTTTTATGGAGTGCAACAGGGGTGCTTTTCGTTGCAAATATTGTTTGGAGTATAATTTTTCTTTCAACCCAGAATTCTGTATGTGATCCGGAACAGGATGATATACAAATGTGTCAGGAACAAATAGACCGACTTTCCTATATTATTTCATTATCTGCTGAAATGGCAGTATTGAGGAAAGAAAAGGGTGATATGAAGGAGCTTGAAATTCTCTTACGGCAAATTGTAGATCAGATAACTGCTAATGTCATAGCAAATTCCATCTATGAATTTGATGGAAAAGGCTTAGTGAAATTTGACTTAATGAATAAAATATTTAAAGGATTAGTAGATGCCGGCTTGATTGATCCGGAAATATTGCAAAGTCCATTAGGCATTTATGAAGATGCAAAAAATCATAAAATAATACATAACTTGTATTCTTTCAATGGTAATACTGTTAAAAAAACTATGACGGTGGATGAATGTAAAAATTTTCAGAAATGGTTTTATGATAAAATAGTGAATCAAGTTGAGAAGGATTAGTTTTAGTTTTTATTGACTTTACATCATTTAATGAGGTTGTTTTATCAAATTAAAGCAACCTCATTTTTTTTAATATCTAAGAGTAACACTGAATGTAGAAATGATCCAAGCTATGGCAATGCAATTTCGCTATTCCTGTGAATGCTATAACGAGAATTTGGGCTTAATATACTACATTAACTAATATATTGATTCTACTGTGTTATTTGATTACTGGCACTCATTTCAGTTCATCTATAGGTTTTGATGTTTTTAGTTATCCGTAATATCAGTATCTCAGCAGATAGTACAGATGTGCTAGACAGCAATAAAAAGGAGCGATGGGACAAGACGTACAAATATACTTAGGTAGATCATTTGGGATTTAAATGCTAACGCAGATGGGATCCCTCAAGAGAGACAAATAGACTAAAGTAGCTACACGCTAGGGAAATTGGAAAATATAAATCCTTCTAAATTTGTAGAAAATTCCTCTTCTTCTTGAAGTAAGTTTCTCGTATTTAAGAGAATAACTGGTTATCGGCCGGATGAATCGACAATACAAAATATGAAATTCGAAGGTTGATTTTCAGAAAAGAAATAACGGTCAATATGCCGGGAAAATTATGCAAGGTCAGATTCAACGGAGCAATATATTGATGCAGTCGTAGATGCCGTTCTTAATATGTATAAGGATAAAAGTAAAATTACTGTTGATAAAAGAGATTGCGATATCATATCTTTATCTAAGTTTTTAATATAAAGTAAATTATACGCCGAGGTACATATGTGCCTCGGTTTTTGTTCATAGGGAGCTCAGTTGATGGGAACGAGCATGGATTGCCTGTCCTACACCTCCAATTCATTTTTATTTGGCAGACAGCTTTGGAGCTTTCTGAACTGGGGGTAAAGCGGGGTTTGGGGTGCAAGGTACAACGCGAACAGGGAAGAAAAGGCAAGTGGTGCCTAATGTTATTCCAGGGGCTACGGGTTATTGGCCATTGTGTCAGGATAGACTATCAATGCTATTGGAAGAGAGGGAGATGAGTATCGATTCCCTTTTTAAATGGTGCTGCCTTTTGAGGAGAGCTGTTTTTGTCCTATTGCCTGTGGTCTTGTGCATGGGATGGTATATATGGACTTCATGGAAGGATTGGTTTCGCTGGCATGGGTCCGATATTTGAAGCGTTTCTTCCGGGGAGCGAATCGTGTGTGAAGATTGAGGACTATTCACGGAAAGCCTGTTTGGTTCTTGAAAAGCGAAGAGGCTTTCGCTGTCTGTTTTTAAAATGGTTTGAGGTTCTTTCTGCTTGTTAGGAAAGAATGTTTTTTTACTTTGGGTGAAAGTGGCCGCGAATAGAAAAAGCAGCTTGACCTGCCTTCTCCGATTGACTATAGGGAGGGGCCAAGTGGAAGCTCCCTTAGAAAGCTCTCTTGAGACTGTCTATAAAGGATTGCCGGTTTTTTAAATGCCGGGAGGGGAGGAAAGGTCTGCTGCGCAGGATTCTTCATGAACGCCAGAAGCGTTCCAGATATGGAATATTTTGCTTTTTTTCTTTATTGCATAGTTTTCTAATATTGCTTTTTTTGATGAAGTTGCGCTGTTTTCTAACATTTTTATTCTAGGCCCGTTTGATTTTATATATATAGTTTTTGGATATTGTATGAATATTTGCATGTCCATCTATAGATCAATCGAATTGCGGAAGAATACATCCGGAAGTTATAAGGTCAGACTAACCATTGACCGGGGGAGCAAGTTCTGCGGCGCCAGGAAGTCGCTCGGTCTTGGCACCCATCAGGAGGATTGTGCGTTAAGGCGCGCCTACCTGATGCGGTGCTTATTGTTCCATATGGGATGGTTTCCCGGTGGAAAGATTGCCGTCAGGAATTCCGCCGAATGCGGTATTAAGGAGGTTGTGTGGGACAGCATGGACTGCATCGGAGATTCCGGAATGTTCAGGCTCACCGGAAGGGGCTGCCGCGTCGCCACGGATGAAACGATGGTCATCTGGTTTCAAACGAATGGAGATGAGGCAGTGCAGTGTCTTCGTTTGCTTATTTCCGGATGGAGAATAGATGACCGGGCGGGTGACCTGAGGGTTTTGATTCAGGGATTACAGCATTGCGCCTCGGAACAGCGCCAGCATCCCTGCCGGATTTTGAATATTGAAATCGGGTCTGGTTCCATGATGGCAGCGCGGGACGAGTGTGTATTGAAGGGCTAGGGAGCCGGACCGTTCCGGTTAAGTCAATTTTCAAGAGGGTTTTCTGAACGGTCGGAATTGCTTTTAATATATAACGAATAAGAACATATGGATTGTTTTGAAGAACGGCGGCAGGTTCTACTGCAGGAGCTGGCCGCCCTGTCCGGGGAGGGGGCTCTGTACGGTTTTTTAATGCGCCAGGGGGAACAGTTGCCGCCCTTTGCGGAGGAATGGAAAACGGAAGCCTGCCTCCTGCGGGGATGCCAGTACCGGGTATGGCTGCGGCTGGAGCTTGCAGGCGGTCTGGTGCGGATTGATGCCGATAGCGATTCCCTCATCAGCCGAGGTTTGATGGCTCTGTGGGTGCGTCTGTTTTCCGGACTGAGGCCGGGAGAAGTGCTGGCCGCAGAGACGGATTTCCTTCATCAGGGTGTTCTTGGCGGCTGGCTGATTCCTTCCCGGGCGAATGCCCTGGGCAATATGGCCTCCAGAATCAAGTTGGGCGTGCTGCGGTTGAAGCAGGAGGCGCGGAAGGAGGCCGCAGTGTCTGGCTCTCCTTCTTCCCTGCCGGAGCTTTCCTTGGAGCCTGTTGAACAAGGCCCGTTGCGGCAGATGGAGATGTCCGGCAGTTCCTGTCATGATGATCGCAAACAGGAAAAAGAGTTCCAGCGATAGAGTTATTGATGATGAAAAAGAAAGCAAGCATTCACGTTCATTTGTTCGTTTATTCGGGAGACGCCGCCCTGGTCGGGGAGAATCTGCTGTGTGTCCGGCATGCCCTCCCCGGAGCCCATTTGGTCGTGATTGACGACGGGCGCCATCCTTGCCCGGATGAGGTGAAGGCGCAGGCGGAGGAACTGGGGGCGGAATGGCGCGTGTCCTTTTGGGAAAGAGGCGGCAATTTGAGGGGGAAGGCCTGTATTGAAGGGATGCTGGGGGAGATGCTCCGGAGCATGGACGATGAAGGGGATACCCTGGTGAAGATAGATGCGGATACGGTGATGGTGTCGGGAGATGATTTGCTGCGTTTTGCCGACCGGAGGGAGATGGTGTTCTGGGGCAGCGGTTCCGTGGAACAGCGTGTTTACGGATGCCTTGAAGGCGTATGCGGCCGTAAAAATCCGGGAGTATGTTCGCAGGCTGGAGCTGCTGCCGGACGCGCCGGAAGATATTGTGATAGGCACCAGCGCTTTTAATTTATATCCTGGAGAGGAACGGCACATGGTTTATGCTCCCTTTGGTCCGGACGCGCCGGACAGCGGGTGGACGGCGTATTACTGGGGACGTTATCCGGAGGTGAAGGGTTACCAGCGTTTCACCATGGTGACGACGGGCAATCCTCCTCCGCAGCCGCTGGACAAGCGTCACCGTTTGCCCGTCATGAAGAATTTACGGCAGATGGCGGATATCCGGCGGCGTCTGACGGGCGCCGGGCACGGTTTATAGGAAGGGATTTCTGTCTTGCCGTTGGCGTGGTTCCGGATGCAGGAAGCTCTTTGAATGAAAAACCCCCGGATGGAAGTTTTTCCATCCGGGGGTTTGTGTTTAAAGATTCCGGTTATTTTTTAGCGGGCAGTTTCACCTGGATGTGAATGTCGCGCAATTGCCGCTCTTCCGCAGCGGCGGGGGAGTCGCTCATCAGGTCCGCTCCGCGATTGTTTTTCGGGAACGCGATGACTTCACGGATAGATTCCGCGTTGCAGATCATCATGACCAGGCGGTCCAGGCCCAGCGCAAGGCCGCCGTGGGGCGGAGCGCCGAAGCTGAAGGCGTCCAGGATGTGGCCGAATTGTTCGCGGGCCTGTTCCTCCGTGACGCCGAGCGCCTTGAACATGGCGGATTGCAAGTCGCGTTCATGGATTCGGATGGAGCCGCCGCCCAGTTCCGTCCCGTTGAGCACCACGTCGTAAGCCTGGGCGCGCAGGTCTGAGGAGAGTTCTCCCTTGAGCAGTTTTTCCTCGTCTTCCTTGACGGGGCGGGTGAAGGGGTGATGGATGGCCACCCAGCGCTGTTCTTCCTCATCCCAGCCCACCAGCGGGAATTCGATGACCCACAGGAAGTCGCGTTCCGTGTTGTCCTTAAGCAGTTCCATGAATTCGGCGCATTGCAGACGCACACGGCCCAGGATATCGCAGGAGGGTTCCCACGGACCGGCCGCAAAGAGAACGAGGTCTCCGGTTTCAATGTTGAGGGCTTCCGTGAGTTTTTGCTTTTCTTCGTCGGAAAGGAATTTGGAGATGGGGCTTCTCCAGTCTTCCTCGCGCACCTTGATGTAGGCCAGGCCCTTGGCTCCGGCTTCCACGGCGGTTTTCGTCAGGGCGTCGATTTGTCCGACGGAGGCGGAGCCGAACCCCTTGGCGTTGATGGCCTTGACCACGCCTCCATTGCTTACGGCGGAGGAGAATACCTTGAACCCGCTGTTTTCAAAGATGGAGGAGACGTCCGTCAGCTTCATGCCGAAGCGGCGTTCCGGCTTGTCGGAGCCGTACTGGTCCATGGCCTCCCTCCACGTCATGCGGGGGAAGGGGGTGGGAATGTCCACGTCCAGGGATTCCTTGTACACGCGCTTGAGCAGGCCTTCCACCAGGTTGTAGATGTCTTCAGGCGTGATGAAGGAGGCTTCAATGTCCACCTGGGTGAATTCCAGCTGGCGGTCCGCACGCAGGTCTTCGTCACGGAAGCAGCGGGCGATCTGAAAGTAGCGTTCCATGCCGGCTACCATGAGCAATTGCTTGTACTGTTGCGGGGCCTGGGGGAGGGCATAGAATTTGCCGGGTGCCAGGCGGGAGGGGACCAGGAAGTCGCGCGCGCCTTCAGGCGTGGATTTGGAAAGGATGGGCGTTTCAATTTCCAGGAAGCCGTGTTCATCCAGATAGTCGCGCGTGGTCTTGGTCACGCGGTGGCGTATCTGCATGTTGCGGACCATGGACGGGCGGCGCAGGTCCAGAAAGCGGTACTTGAGGCGCAGGTCTTCATTGGAGAGGGCCCGGTCCAGCTGGAAGGGGAGCACGTCCGCCTTGTTGATGACGTTCAGGGTGTCCGCGGAGACTTCAATTTCCCCGGTCGGAAGGTCCGCATTGGTGGTGTCCACCGTGTCCGTTTTCAGGCGCGCAGCCACGGTGCCGGATATCTGGATCATGTCTTCGGAGCGGAGCTGCTGGGAGGCCTTCGCCACGTCCTGGTTGACTTCCGGGTGAAAGACTACCTGCGTGATGCCGGAGCGGTCGCGCAAGTCGATAAATATGACGCCGCCGTGGTCACGGACGGAATCTACCCAGCCGATGAGGGTGGTCGGCTTGCCGATGTTCGCAGCGCGCAATTCGCTGCAGGTATGAGTGCGGTATGAGTTCATCTTTGTTGAAAATGGAAGGGAGGAAGGAACGTATCAATCACGGCCGGTCAGGGAGGCCAGGGCGTCAAACAGGTTCTCCATGGCGACAGTGGAGGAGGAGCGCGCATGCAGGTCGCGCAGTTCCAGGGCAGGGAATTCGTCTCCCACAATCAGGGCCGCGCGCGCGCCGGATTTGACGGCTTTCTGGAGCTGGCCGTTGATTTTGGTGAGTGTGAGGGGAAGGTCCACGCTGTACCCCTGGTCCCGGAGGGCGGAGGCGATGGAGAGCATTTCCGCGCGGCGGTTTTCGGAGGCCTGCACCATGAAGACGTCGCATCCCGCGGCGGCCAGCGCCGCATCCTTCAGCGCCTTGGCATGGGGGGTCTGGTCAATGAGGTGGGTGATGACGGCATCCCCCATGGCAAACCCGGTGGCCGGCATGTCCACCGCATTGTTGGAGAGGGCGCCTACCAGCGTATCGTAGCGGCCACCGCCAGCCACGGCGCGCAGGCTGCGCTGCGTGTCAAAGATTTCAAAGACCAGCCCGGTGTAGTAGGCCAGGCCGCGCACCACGGAGAGGTCCAGCCTGACGTAGCCGTCCAGTCCGCGGGCTTCCAGGTCTTTCAGCAGGATGTCATAGCGTTCGGAGGCTCCGGCGGGCGGGTTCTCAATGAAGGCCACCAGGTCGCCGCGGCTGATGTGGAAGGAGTCCAGCTTGCGCTGGCATTCTTCCGGACGGTCGCGTTCAAATTTGTCCACAATGCCCAGAAAGGCGGGAATGTCCTGTTCCTGCACGCCGTGTTCCGCGGCAAACCTGATCCAGGCTTCGCGGTCGGAGACGCGTACGATGAAGTCGTTCTGCGTAAAGCCCAGCTCCCTCATGCAGTCGATGGCCAGGGCAATCAGTTCAGAGTCCGCCCACGCGGAGCCTTCCCCAAGAATGTCCGCATTGAATTGGTAGAATTCGCGCAGGCGTCCTTTCTGCGGTTTTTCGTAACGGAAGCAGGAGCCGATTTCAAACCACTTGAGCGGCTTGGTGTATTCCCGCTGGTAGGCGGCGGCGATGCGGCCCAGGGAGGCGGTGAGTTCCGGACGGATGGTGATGTCCCTGTCTCCCTGGTCCGTAAAGCGGAAGAGCTGGGTGGGCAGTTCGCCCCCGCTCTTTTTAAGGTAAAGCTCCGTGGCTTCCACGGTCGGGCCTTCCCATTCCAGGAATCCATAGCGGTGCGCCACCCTCTTCCATGCGTTAAAGAGATAGTTGCGCACGGCGCAGTCCGCCGGTGCAAAATCACGGAATCCGGGAAGTGGTTGAAAGCGAGCGTCTGGCATAACCTGGGAAAAAGGATGTTGTCTGAGGACGAAACAGTTTACAGAATTCCCATGCCTTGGCAAGTCCACATGCTTACGATGAAGGAATTTCAACGGAAGGCCGTTTATCGGAATATGCCTCCTCAACGTCCATGATTGTTTTTATTTTTCTCTCTTCCAGCGGAGAACCTTTCCGGGAGGACGGCGTTCTGCCTCCATCCCCGGAATCCTTTATAGGAGGTTGGGCCATGTGGCGTGGAAAGCTTTATATGATATTAAAGTTTTCAGAGTTGAAGTTGCTGTAGAATCTGCCCTGCGTGGCGGTAAACCGCAAGACGCAATAATCCGGGTCGGTCACTCCCTCCGGGTAGTACATGGTGTCACCCTCCCTCCAAATCATTTCCTTATAGATGCTGTCCTCCAGCACTTCCATGGAGCCGAGAAGCATGACGCCTCTGAAGAATCTCCGGTCACAAAAGTAAATGCAGGCTTTCGGGTTGTCTTGATATTGCCTTGCACGCATGGAGGAGGTGTTGGTGGTGAAGTAGAAGACCTTGATGCCTTCCCTTTTCCGGGGCGGCAGCATGGCTTTCGTATTCGGATAGCCCTGTTCATCAATAGAGCTGATGAATGCCACTTTCTGATGGTCAATGAGATTTCCCACTGTTGCTTCCGCGTTTTTCATTGCTGTTTTCCTGATTGGGATGGTAGGCCAGAAGAGCCGCATTGTAAACTTGTCTTATTTATTCGGACTGTTTCTTTAAACGGTTTTTCCGGGAATTGTTTGATAGCGTATTCTGCCCCGGGATGTCCGGGCCTGAAATGAGGTTCAAGGGGAGTTTGACCTTGCCGTCTCCAGGATATGACGTAGGATAAATGAGATTTTTTCTCTTTTTTGGAATCTAATATCAGTATTGATTATGTGTAAAGAATGCGGATGCGGAGGTGAGCACACCCATGAAAGTCACGGCCACGGCATGGATGTCCATGTTCCTGTGTTGGACGCCAATGACCGGCTGGCAGAGCGCAACAGAGGTTTTTTCGCAGCAAAGAATCTTCTGGTTATCAATGTTTTTTCTTCCCCCGGGTCCGGCAAGACCTCTCTGCTGCAGAAGACGGCGGAGATGCTCCGCGGCCGTGTGCGCATGGGGGTGATCGTGGGGGATCTGGCGACGGATAATGATGCGGAACGCCTGAGCCGTGCGGATATTCCCGTGGTGCAGATTACGACGGGCACCATGTGTCATCTGGACGCCCGCATGATTGCAGAAGCCATGAAGAAGATGCCTCTGAACGATCTTGACGTTCTGATTATTGAGAACGTGGGCAATCTGGTTTGCCCGGCTTCCTATGATCTGGGGGAAGGCATGCGCGTGGTGTTGCTTTCCGTGACGGAAGGGGAGGACAAGCCGTTGAAGTATCCTCCCATGTTCCATTCCGCGGATGTGGCCCTGGTGACCAAGTCCGATCTGGCGGATGCCGTGGATTTTGACCGGGACGCCGCCCTGGCCGCCCTGAACAAGGTAGCCCATCATGCGCACGTGATTGAGTTGTCCTCCAAGACCGGAGAGGGAATGGACGCGTGGTGCGACGAGATTGTGGAACGCGCGCGCCGCGTCCGGGAAGGCAGGATCCAGCACCATGGCCATCACCACCATTGAACAGGCCGCTGCGGCGTTGAAGTTTGAGATAGCCGGCATCGTCCAGGGGGTCGGTTTCCGTCCCCATGTGTACCGTTTGGCTGTGCGGCACGGATTGAAGGGGTTCGTGCGCAATACGGAGTCCGGCGTGGAAATCCATGTGGAGGGGAAGCCCGGCGCTCCGGAACGTTTTTTTGCCGCGCTGATGGATACTTTGCCGGAGCACGCCCGCGTGTATGGCGTGGAGCAGACCGTGTGCGAGCCTGCCGGGTTTGAAGAGTTCCGCATTGTGGAAAGCGATTCTACTCCCGGCGGCGTTCCGATGATGCTGCCGGACCTGGCCCCGTGTCCGGAGTGCCTGAAGGAGATGCGCGACCCCGCCTCCCGACGGTATCATTACCCGTTTACCAATTGCACGCACTGCGGCCCCCGCTATTCCATTATTGAGGAGATGCCGTATGACCGTGCGGGCACCAGCATGAAGAAGTTCCAGATGTGCCCGGAGTGCCTGAGGGAGTACCGGGATGTGGAGGACAGGCGTTTCCATGCCCAGCCCATAGGCTGCCCGTCGTGCGGCCCTTCCATGAAGGTGCTGTTTTCAGATGGTTCCGAACTGGGGTTCGGCCACGGGTTTGACACTCCCGCGGAACAGGTGGCGTGGGTGCTGGCGGACGGCCTGATCGTGGCTCTGCTGGGCGTGGGCGGCTTTCAACTGCTGGCGGACGCTTCTTCGGAAGCCGCCGTCAGGCGTCTCCGCAGGCTGAAGGAGCGGGATGCCAAGCCCTTTGCCGTGATGGTGCCGGATGTGGACGCGGCGGGGAAGCTGTGCCGTTTGTCGGAGGAGGAGAAGCGCCTGCTGGCTTCTCCGGCGGCCCCCATCGTACTGGCTCCCGGAAGGAAGGATGTGGACCTGGCTCCTTCCGTGTGCATGTTCAGCCGTTTTGTGGGGGTGATGCTTCCGTCCTCCCCCCTTCATGCCCTGCTGATGGATGTATGGAGAAAGCCCCTGGTGGTGACCAGCGGCAATCTGAGCGGGGAGCCCCTGTGCATTTCCGTGGAGGAAGGCTTGCAGAAACTGGGCCATGTGGCGGATGTGTTTTTTGTGCATGACCGTCCGGTCGTGCGGCCCGTGGATGATTCCGTGGTCCGCGTCATGGACGGAAGGGCCATGATGGTGCGCCGTGCCCGCGGGTATGCTCCGCGGCCCGTGTGGCGCACGTCTGCAGAAGCTCCCGACGTTCTTGCGCTGGGCTCCGGGTTGAAGAATACCGTTTGCTGGCTGAAGAACGGCGTGGCCGTCATGAGCCAGCATCTGGGCGATCTTGACAGCGCGGCTTCCCTGAACGCGTTTGAACGGACGGTGGAGACGCTGGGGCGCACGCTGGGTGCTGTGCCGCAGGTGATTGCCGTGGACGCCCATCCGGACGGCCCGTCGTTTACCCTGGGCAGGCGTCTGGCGCGGGCATGGAATGTGGAAGTCGTTCCGGTGCAGCATCATCAGGCCCATGTTCTGGCCTGTGCCGTGGAGAATGAGACGCCGTTGCCCGCCCTGGGCGCGGCCTGGGACGGCACGGGATTCGGCACGGACGGGACGGTATGGGGCGGAGAGTTTTTTGTGATGGAGGAGGAAGGCGCTCCCCGCAGAGTGGCGCGGCTCAGGCCGTTTTTGCTGCCCGGGGGGGATGAAGCGGTCCGGGAACCTGCCCGGTGCGCCTGTTCCCTGGCGCGGCAGATGGCGCCGTGGCGCACGGATGGGCTTGAACAACGTCTGCAGGGTGGAATGACCTTGCAGAAGCGGGAAGCCCTGGAGGCGATGATGGCCCGTAATATTCAAGCTCCCGCCACTTCATCCATGGGGCGCCTGTTTGACGCCATGGCTTTCTGGTGCGGCTTTGACGGCGTGGCGGGATGCGAAGGGCATGCCGCCATGATGCTGGAGTCATGGGCTGCGGCGGTTTCCGGGGAAGAAATGCCGGGGGAACCGTATGAATGGGTCATGCATGAGGAGGGCGGCCTGCTGGAACTGGATTGGCGCCCGATGCTGAAAGCCGTGGACGATGACCTGCTGAGAGGCGTTTCCCGCGGCTGCATCGCCCGGAAGTTTCATGAGAGCCTGGTGAACCTGGCTTTTGACGTGGCGGAGCGTTTCTCATTGGACAGGCTGGTGCTGGGCGGCGGATGTTTTCAGAATGCCTTTTTGCTTGAAGGCCTGGCGGGAATGGCACAGTCTAGAAGGTGCCAGTTGTCCCTGCCGCAGCGGGTGCCGTGCAATGACGGGGGAATTTCCCTGGGGCAGGCTGCGGCAGTCGTGCGCCAATGGAAAGGATAATAATATGTGTTTGGCTGTTCCCGGAAAGATCGTGAGCATTAATGAGACGGACCCGCTGTTCAGGCTGGGAGTGGTTGATTTCGGCGGCGTGACCCGTGAAGTGAACCTGGCCTGCGTGCCGGAGGCCGTCCTGGGGGATTACGTTATTGTTCATGTAGGGATGGCCCTGAGCGTGCTGGATAAGGAGACCGCGCTTCAAACCCGTAGGGAAATGCGGGAGATCGTGGAGAATACCGATCCCGTGTAAGGGGAGGGTCGTTTGCCGGATTGAACATTTTTAATGGCTTATGCAGGAGGAAGTTCAGCAGTTGCTTGAGGAGCTGCGCCATGCCGTGACGCGTCCGTGGGCGGTGATGGAGGTGTGCGGGGGACAGACGCATGCGATTGCCTCCCTGGGGCTTGAGGAGCTGCTTCCTCCTGGGCTTCGTCTGATTCACGGCCCCGGCTGTCCGGTTTGCGTTACTTCGGTGGATTTGATTGACCAGGCCGTGGAGTTAAGCCTGCGGCCCGGCGTGGTTTTGTGCAGCTACGGGGATATGATGCGGGTGCCGGGCTCCCGCGGAGATTTGTTTTCCGCCAAGGCTCGCGGCGGGGACGTGCTTTTAATGTATTCACCGCTGGAGGCGGTTGCTTTCGCTGGGAGCCATCCGGAAGCGGAAGTGGTATTTTTCGCCGTAGGATTTGAGACGACTGCTCCGGCCACGGCTCTTGCCATGCAGCAGGCCCGCGCGCTGGGTTACGCCAATTTTTCCGTGCTCTGTGCCCATGTGCAGGTTCCCCCCGCACTGGAATGGCTGATGGATCAGGACGAGGGAAGGCCGGACGCCTTTCTGGCCCCCGGCCATGTCTGCGCCATCATGGGGGAGGAGGATTACGGCCGTTTGGCCGCTCGTTACCGGACGCCCATGGCGGTGACGGGGTTTGAGGCTCCGGACCTGCTCCGCGGCATCCTGATGTGCGTCCGCCAGTTGGAGAACGGGGATTGCACGGTTCAGAATGCCTACGGGCGCTATGTGAAGCCGGAGGGGAACAGGGCGGCGCAGGAAAGGATGAAAGAGGTTTTTGAGCCGGAAGACCGCCATTGGCGCGGCCTGGGCCTGATTCCCGGCGGCGGCATGAGGCTGCGCCGGGAGTGGGAGGGCATGGATGCCGCCCTGCGTTTCGAATGCGGAAAAAGCGCCCATGGCGCGGATGAAGCTTCCGGATGCCTGGCCGGCCAGGTGCTGAGGGGGCTGATTCGTCCTGCGGAGTGCCCGTTTTTCGGCACGTCCTGTACGCCGCTGGCTCCCCTGGGCGCGCCCATGGTGTCTGGGGAAGGGGCCTGCGCCGCCTATTACCGTTATAAAAGAAGTTGATTCCATGTTTGAATGTCCTGTTCCGGAACCTGTTTCCGACCGTATCCAGATGGCCCACGGCGGCGGAGGCCGTCTGATGAATGACCTGATCCGTTCCGTCTTTCTGAATGCGTTCGGCACTCCCTCCGGCGGCGTGCAGAATGATGCGGCCGTTCTGGATTTTCCGCCGGGGCGGCTGGCGATGACCACGGATAGCTTTGTGGTGCAGCCTCTGGAGTTTCCGGGAGGGAGCATCGGTTCCCTGGCGGTGCACGGCACGGTGAATGATCTCGCCATGGGCGGCGCGGACCCGTTGTACTTGACGGCAGGCTTTATCCTGGAAGAAGGGCTTCCGCTGGAGGCGCTGAACCGCGTGGGGCAGGATATGGCGGCGGCGGCGCGCGCGGCGGGCGTCCGCATCGTGACGGGAGATACAAAAGTGGTGGAGCGCGGAAAGGGTGACGGCATTTATATTAATACCGCCGGGGCGGGCGTGGTGCGCCATGGGTTGGAAATCAGCCCTTCTTCCGTCCGTCCGGGGGATTCCGTGCTGGTCAGCGGTGATCTGGGGAGGCACGGCATGACGATCATGAGCCTGCGGGCCGGGTTGTCCTTCGGGGAGGGACTGGAAAGTGATTCCGCCCCGCTGCATGAATCCGTGGCTGCCGTCGTCCGGGCCGGAATCCCCGTGCATTGCCTGCGTGACGTGACCCGTGGCGGGTTAACCGCCACGCTCTCGGAAATTGCGGAGTCCTCCGGCCTGACGGTGAAACTGGATGAAGTGTCCATTCCCGTGCGGGAGGATGTCAGAGCAGCCTGCGGCCTGCTGGGGCTGGACCCTCTTCAAGTGGCCTGTGAAGGCCGTTATCTGGCTATTCTTCCCCGGGAGCATGAGGAAGAGGCCCTGCGCCTGATGCGCGGCTGCGGCGTGTCCGCCGGGGCCTGCGCGATAGGCCGTGTGGAAGAGTTTGGAACGGCGCCCCTGCTGATGACGGGGCGGCTGGGGGGGGAACGGGTGGTGGGCATGCCTTCCGGGATGCAGCTGCCCCGCATTTGCTGATGCTTCCCGCGGT